>VMHT01182210.1_pt1 | contig 10333 bp, 13 predicted proteins | sample 4693611 | NCBI WGS metagenome assembly VMHT01 (sample SAMN12280063, study PRJNA550983) | marine metagenome | isolation source: seawater sampled from same location over 5 years 0.02-0.2 micron viral filtrate | place: USA: collected off the coast of southern California halfway between the port... ...
AGCAACTGTTGAACAAATGTCAAAAGATGTGACTACATTTTTAATGTGGGCAGCTGAGCCACATCTAGAAACTAGACATCAAATGGGTTTTAAATCAATTGTCTATTTAATAATTTTAACTATTTTAGTTTATTTTAGTATGAAAAAAATATGGTCACGTATTGAAACGGAAGTTTAATATATCTCCATCTTCAATTATATATTCTTTTCCTTCCAGTCTCATTTTACCATTTGTTTTAGAATTCACCCACCCATCATTAGCTACAAAATCATTATAAGAAACTGTCTCTGCTCTAATGAATCCTTTTTCAAAATCAGTATGAATTTCTCCAGCTGCTTTTGGCGCAGTGCAGTTTTTTTCAACGGTCCAAGCTCTTGTTTCCTCTGGTCCAGATGTAAAAAAGGTTTCTAGTTCTAATATTTTATATCCTTTTTGTATTAACATATCTAAACCTGTCTTTTTTAAACCAATCATTTCCATATAGTTCTTTTTTTCTTCTTTTTCTAATTCGTTGATTTGATTTTCTATATCAGCAGAAACAATTAAGGTATTTTCTTCACCAAACTTAGAGATAAAATCTTTAGTATACCCGTTGCCATCATTGACACTTTGTTCATCCACATTACATACAAATATTTTTGGTTTTATAGAAAGCAATCCACTTTGATTTAAAATTTTTTTTTCAAATTGATCCTTCAAAACTGATAAATCTTTGTCTTTATTAATACAGTCTAAGGCTATTTCTAATATTTTTATTTGTTCTTCTTCAACGTTTTTTTTATTATTTTTTTCTAATCTTTTTTGAATAGACTCTAAATCAGCCAGCATCATTTCAGTTTCAATGATTTCTAAATCTCTAATTGGATCAACTGTTGGGTTTACGTTTTGAATATCATCAGAGTCAAAACATCTAATCATATGAATAATTGCATCAACCTCCCTTATATGAGATAAAAATTTATTACCAAGTCCTTCACCTTTAGATGCTCCTTTCACAAGCCCAGCAATATCTACAAAAGAAATAGTTGTATTAATTGTTTTTTTTGATTTTGATATTTTTGCTAAATTATTTATTCTTTCATCTGGAACTGGTACAACACCAACATTTGGATCGATTGTACAAAATGGAAAGTTAGCTGCTTGAGCCTTACTTGAGTTTGTAAGCGCATTAAATAAAGTGGACTTCCCAACATTTGGTAAGCCTACAATCCCACATTTAAAACTCATGATTTGTTATTAACAGTACTAGAAAATAAATCTAATTTCTTTTTAATCAGGTCTCCAATTGAGTCGGTTATATTTTCAGAAATTTTACTAATTCCAACAAGTTCATCTTCATCAAAGTTTTGCAAAACGTAATCTCCAACTTCAATTTTTCCTTGTGGTTTACTAATTCCAATTCTTACTCTTGAATAATCTTTACCAATAAATTTATCAATAGATGCTATTCCATTATGACCTGCACTAGAGCCCCCAAATTTTGCTTTAATCTTTCCAAATTCAACATCAAGGTCGTCATGAAATACAAATACATCCTCTGCATCAAATTTAAAATATTCCAGTAATTCCCTAATACATATTCCTGAATTATTCATAAAAGTTAACGGCTTGATGGCATAAACTTTTTCACCCTCAATATTTCCAGTGGTTAATAAACCTTTAAATTTTGGTTTTTGTTTTGATAAGCTAAATTTTTTATTTATTGCATCTATAATTTTAAAACCAACATTATGTCGATTATTTTCACTATCGGGTGTTGGATTGCCAAGACCTACGAATAAAAGCATAAATTTTTTATTGGAATTTAAATTTCAATTTTTGATTATTTTTTTGCCTCGGGAGCTTTTTTTTCTTCACCCTCTTTTTTTTCACCTTCAGCTCCTTCTGCTGCTGACTTGTCTCCATCAGCTGCAGAAACTCCTTCAGCAGTTTCACCTTCTACAGTTTCAGCTTCAGCAGGTTTTTCAGGTTCTTTCATAACTGTAGGCGCTGCCAATGTGGCAATTACGAAATCTCTCCCTTGAATAGTTGGAACCACATCATCCTCTAACTTCACAGAGGAAATCTTGAAGCTTTCACCAATATCTACACCATCGAGATCAATAGTTAATTTTGCAGGTATTTTCTCGCTTGGACACTTAAGTTCAACTTTTCTTCTTACAATATTAAGTACACCACCTCTTTTAAGGCCTGGTGATTTTTCATGATTAATAAATTCAACAGGCACTTCAATTCTTATTTTTACTCCAGGAACAACTCTAAGAAAATCAACATGGATTGGTTCATCAGTCATAACATCATATATAACTTCTCTTGGTAACACATTTTGATCTTTACCATTTATTTTTAGGGTTATTATATTTGATAAAAAATTTTCTTTATCAATTGTTGATTTTAAAATTTTTTTTGAAATAGAAACTTTTTCATTTTCATTTTTTCCACCATAGATTATCGCGGGAACATTTCCACTTTCTCTGATGGAACTCAATTCACCTTTAGTTTTGTTGGTTCTAGAATTTGCTTCTAATGATATCATAAAAACACAGGTTTTTAGCCCATGTTTTAAAATAACTCAAGGTAATTATTTAAATAAATCAGAGACTGATAATGAATTAGAGATCCTTTTAATAGCCTCACCCATTAGGCCTGAAATTGGTAAAACTTCAATGTTCTTAGCACTTTTAACTTTTTCACCATTATCAATTGTGTCTGTAATAACTAAATTTTTAATAACTGAACTCTTAATTTTTTTAACTGCCTCTCCACTAAGTACACCATGTGTTATGTAAACATAAACTTCTTTTGCACCTCTATCCTTAAGTGCCTTTGCAGCATTAATAATGGTTCCTCCAGAATCAATTATATCATCTACGATTACACATGTTTTTTCTTTTACATTTCCAATAACATTCATAACTTGAGACTGTCCAGGCTTAGGTCGTCGTTTATCAACAATAGCCAAACCAACGTTAAGTAATTTGCCTAGTGCTCTAGCTCTTTCAGTCCCACCAACATCTGGTGCAACGCAAATAATATCTTTGCTTTTAATTTTCTTTTTTACATGTCTTGCAAATATTGGTGTTGCGAAGAGGTTATCAACAGGAATATCGAAAAACCCTTGAATTTGTCCTGCATGCAAATCAACAGTCACAACTCTATCTGCACCAGCCTTTGTAATTAAATTAGAAACCAGTTTAGCCGAAATTGATGTTCTTGGTACAACCTTTCTATCCTGTCTTGCATAACCAAAATATGGTATAACTGCAGTAATATTTTTGGCTGATGATCTTTTTAGAGCATCTATACAAAGTAATAATTCCATTAAATTATCATTTGCAGGCGATTAAATAGATTGAATAATAAAAATACTATTACCTCTAATATTTTCATTAATTTCTATATAAATTTCTCCATCAGAAAACTTTCTAATGCTTGAATTAACAAGTTTAGTTTTTAAAAACTTAGCAATTTTTCTACTTAAAGGTTTGTTGCTATTTCCACTTAATAATTTCATTAAAATACTAATTAATCACAATTATTGAAATATTTCTACCATAATCATTATGATTATTCTTTAAAGATCTTCTAGCACTAAAAAAATTATTTTTTTCATTAAAAGTGTCAATATCTATTAGGTTTATATTTTTGATTTGGTTCTGTTTAACTTGATTTTTTACATAATTAGGTAAGTCAAAATAAATTTTATCTTTTTTATTTCTAAAAAATTGAATATTTTTTCTATTTTGTTTGATAAATTTATTCTTTAAATTATTTTTAATCTCATAATTTTTTACAGATATACATGGCCCAATACCGACTACCATATCTTTTCTTTGGCAGCCTTTGTTAAACATGAATTTTATAACTTTATGAATAATTCCTTTATATGCACCTCTCCATCCAGCATGAACTGCAGCAATTATTTTTTTTTTCTTATCAAAAATTAAAATAGGAACACAATCAGCTGTTAAAACTGCAATGGGAAAGTTTTTTTTTTCAGTAATTATAGCATCTGCTTTTATACTTCTATTGCTTAAATTTGCATTTTTTTTTAAATATATAAATTTATTACTATGTATTTGTTTAACAAAAAAAATCTCCTTAGATTTTTTACAAATTTTTTCTTTTACAATTTTAAGGTTTTTTTTAATGTCGTTCGTCTTATCTTTTGAACCAACACCACAATTTAAACTTTTATAAATCCCCTTTGAAACACCACCATTATTATTAAAAAACCCATGATTAATTTCTGAAAACTTTGATAAATTTTTAGAGCAAAACAATTTTAAAATCCTATCAGAGATTTAACACCCTTATTTTTGATTAACATCACTTTAAATAAGTCTCCCATTTCCTTTTCACTTATTAATCTTTTTAATCTATAAAATATATCAATTTTTTCGGTAAATTTTTTATTTTTGCTAATTAACTCTGCTCTTTGTTGAATACCTAAATTATTTAAGAATTTTTTTTGTGAGGTTAATTTTACATCTAAATTTTTAGATTTTTTTGCAATTTTTTTAATAAGATGAAAATTTAAATTATATGTAATGTCTGTCTTACCAATATTTTCAAAAATTTTAGAGTATTTTTGTTTGTGAACTGCTTGAAGTGTATCTTGCATTTTCTTAGAAAAATATCCATAATCAATAATTAAAAGACCTCCCTTATTTTTTTTAATCAATTTAAAAATATTTTTAAGATATTCAAATCCTAATGGTGAATATTCTATAAAATTTTGGCCTCTTGAAATCTTATAATCGATATCTTTTTCAAAAGACTCAATATTAATTTTTTTGTTTATTAAACTAAATTTTTTATTTGATGATATATTTACAAATTTTTCAAACCAAATGCCCCTTTTTTTTTCAAATTGTTTAATTGGAATAGCATCAAAAAATTCATTTGCTAAAAAAATACTAGGTAAGTTATTTATTTTTTTTAAATTAGATACCCACTTTATATTCCTAAATTTTATATTAATTTTTTGTTGCTTTATTAACCTAGCACTCTTCTCATGAATAATAATGTTACAGCTTTTCATAAAAATGGGAAACCTTTGAAAACTTTCAATCATTACTTTCATCATTTCCCCATTTCCCGCTCCTAATTCAATTAAATTAAATTTTTTTGGTGAATCAAGATTCTTCCAGAAGCTAATTGACCATATAGCTATCATTTCCGAAAACAGTCTTGAGATATTTGGTGCAGTTGTGAAATCACCATTCTTACCAAATGGATTTAGATTCATATAATAGCCATTTTTTTTATCGTATAGGCAATGATTTATAAACTCGTCTAAGGGTATATTATATTTTTTTTTTAATATCATTTTTTAAAAAGTATAAATACAAACCAGTAATAAAAAATATAAAGCTTATTAATTGTCCCATTGTAAAGTTTAAAAACAAATATCCTATTTGTTCATCTGGTATGCGAAAAAATTCAACTATAAACCTAAATAATGAGTAAAAAATTAAAAATAAAGCTGATAACATTCCTGATGTTTTAATTTTATATTTATTCCAAAAATATATCATTAATAAGAATAAAATGATTCCCTCTAATATAGCCTCATATAATTGTGATGGATGACGATATAAATTATCTACCTTTACAAATTGAACTGCCCACGGCACTGTAGTTTCATGCCCATATAGCTCTGCATTTATAAAATTTGCTATTCGACCAAAAAAAATTCCAATAGGGGATACTAATGCAACTACATCTAGATATTCAAAAAAATTATCATTATTTTTTTTTGAAAAAATCACACTTGCAACAACTATCCCGATAACACCACCATGAAATGACATCCCACCTTGCCAGATTTTAAATATGTCAAAAAAATTATTAAGATAATAATTAAAATTGTAAAATAATACGTAACCTAATCTTCCACCTAATATTAACCCAAAAATTGCGTAAGTGATGTAATCATCAAATTTATCCTTAATTTTGATATTGATAACTTTTTTAGCTATAAACCAACCTAGTAAAATTCCAATAATATAAGCCAAGGAATACCATCGAATTTCCAATGAAAATATTTCAATTGCAACTGGGTCAAAATTATTGATGAACATTATAAATTTAAATTATAAGATATAAATATATTAACTAATTAAATAAATATATGAAAAATTCTAAGTTTGTTTTTGATAAATTTACCAAGCTATTTGAGCAAGGACTTGTTACATCAAGAGATTTAACTCATGAATTGATAACAATTCTTAAATCAAAAAGAGATGAAATAGTCTTTAAAATGAAACTTACTAGCAAAGATGAATTTGACGTTTTATCCAAAAGAGTAGAAAATTTAGAAAAAAAAATTGAAAAATTACATTTTCAAAAAAAAAAGAAATCTAGGAAGAAGTCTAGACGGGTAAAAAAATCTTAACTCCAAGACCATTTAGCTTAGATTTTTCTAATTTTATATTTCCTCCGTGGGAACGAATAATATCCGAAGCTATTGACAGACCAAGACCTACACTTGATTTTGCATCAGCTCTTCCTTTGTTTATTTTATAAAATGGTTTAAAAACATTACCATATTCTTTTTCTGGAATACCGGGTCCATCGTCTTCAATTTTTATGAATATATTTGTGGTTTTTTTGGAAAGTTCAATATTTACAATTTTTCCATATTTTAATGCGTTATCAATTAAATTATTAATACATCTTCTTATTAAAGATTTTCTTCCATTAAAATAAACTTTAGTTGACAAAGCATTGGATATATTTTCATTATTATATTTTTCAATAATTTCTTTAATTAGATCACTAAGATCAAATAATTCATCTTTTTCGATAAAAGAAGAACTGGTAAATTGAAGATATTCATTAAGCATTTTTTCCATTTCATCAATATCTTCTGTTAATTTATCCGCAAGATTTTTATCTTTTATAAAGGCTGTTTGTAGTTTCATTCTTGTTAAAGGAGTTCTAAGATCATGGCTTATACCGGATAACATTTCAGATCTTTGATTTAAATGTCTTAATATCCTTTTTCTCATTCTGTCAAACTCATATCCAGCTTGTCTTATTTCAGCTGCTCCAGATGGTTTAAATTCCTCAATTTCTTCGCCTCTACCAAATCGTTCAGCAGCTTTTGCTAAGTAGGTAATTGGTCTTGTTTGATTTTTCAAAAAAATTAAAGATATTAAGATTACTATTAATGCCGGTACAGTGATCCACAAACCAAATATTCTAGCTGAGGAGCTTGTCAATCTATCTCTAGGAACTAAAAATTTAAAATAACCATTTTGATTCTTAATTCTTAGATCAATTAATTCCTTATAGCCTATGGTATCATACCAAAAATCATTATTTCCAAAACTAGATTTTAATTCTCTTCTTAATGTTCTGTCTAATGGGCTAAACCATCTTTCATCGTAATTATAAACAAAATCGTCATCTTGAATAAATTCTATATTCAAATCTTGATGAACTGAAAAAAGATTTTTTATTTCATCTTTGTCATAATTGTCGTTGTTATAGACTTCAATAAAAGTTTTAATTTCATTTACTAAGGCTCTAGTCATTCCTTGGTTGGTTTTTATCCAAAGACTATCAAAAAAAACAACTGTTATAATTAATTGTAGCACTATAACTGGCAATGCCACAATTAAGAGAGCTCTATAAAATAATCTTTTGGGTAGTAAATTTTTAGTTAATTTAATCAATCCATAAAACATAACCAGCCCCCCTTATAGTTTGAAGAAACTTTGGGTTTTTAGGATCTAATTCAATTTTTTTTCTCAATCGAGTTATAATCACATCTATTGACCTTTCTTTAGAAAGATCAATTAATTTTCCTATCTCAATTCTCTTAAATGTTTTACCAGGATTATTTATCATTTTTTCTAATATAATTTTTTCAGTATTATTAATCTTAAACTCTAGATTATTTTTAAAGATTAGTTTTTTATTAAGATCTATTTTTACACTTTCAAATTCAATAACTCTTTTTAAATCACTTTTTATAGTTTTATTTAAAATATTTTTTATTCTTAAAAGCAATTCCTTGGGTTCAAAAGGTTTTGGTAAATAATCATCTGCTCCAACCTCAAGCCCTTCAACTCTTTCATTAGCCTCTCCCTTTGCTGTTAATAAAATTATTGGTGTATCAAGTTCATTTATATGTTCATTAATAAATTCCAAACCATTTTTTCCAGGCATCATGATATCTAAAATAATTAGATCAAATTTGATAATCTTAATTTTTTCACTGGCATCCTCACCATTTTCTGCTGTAGTAATTAAATAATGATTTTCGTTCAGATATTTTTTAACTAAAGATCTTATTCCTTCATCATCATCAACAACTAGTATATGTGCTAAAAAATCATTCATTTATAATTCTACTTAAAACTTTGTCAAAATTAATTACTTCTTCAGATTTTGAATTCAATAATGCGTTATAAATTCTTTTTTTCTGAGTTTCAAAAATCTCGTTAAAAATTTTTTTACCTTTATTGTTAAGAAACACATGTTTAACTCTAGTATCTACCTCATCTTTTTTAAATTCAATAACCTCAAGCTTGATTAAATCTTTAAGTACTCTATTGAGACTTTGTTTAGTTATTTTTAGTCTTTTTAACAATTCAGTAATAGAAATCCCTTCATACATGGATAACAAATGAATTACTTTATTATGGGCTAAACCAATAGAGTATTTATCTAAAATCTTTTTTGAATCTGAAAATATTTCTCTGTATCCTACAAATAAATTTTTGATCAAATCTTTAAGTTGATCGTCTTTTAAATATAAAAGATCTTTCATTATGGGTAAGTTATATTGACATATTACAGATACAAAGATATTTTTCAGTAATAATTTTTATTTCAAAAATGATATCTTACGACAAAAGAACAGGGAAAATTTGGTATAATAGTGAGCTTGTAGACTGGGCAGATGCTAAGATACACGTTTTAAATCATGGACTTCATTATGCTAGCTGTGTTTTTGAAGGAGAAAGGGTTTATGATGGTTCAATATTTAAATTAGAAGAACATACAGCAAGACTTTTTTATTCTGCAAAAAGAATGGGAATGACAATTCCATATACCGAAAAAGAAATTAATGATGCAAGCAATAAAATCATTTCAGTTCAAAATGTGGATAATGGATATGTAAGACCGACTATTTGGAGAGGCAGTGAAATGATGGCAATATCTGCACAACAAACTAAAATACATGTTGCTATAGCAACCTGGGAATGGGGATCCTACTTTGATCCAAAATTAAAAATTGAAGGAATTAAATTGAATATTTCAAACTGGAAAAGACCAGCACCAGACACAATACCTTGGGATACAAAAGCTTCTGGTCTTTATATGATTTGTACTCTATCAAAACATGAAGCAGAAAAACAAGGTTATTCGGACTCATTAATGCTCGATCACGAAGGAAATATTGCAGAAGCAACGGGTGCAAATGTTTTTTTCAAAGATAAAAAAGGAGAATTACATACACCAATACCAGATTCTTTTTTAGATGGTATTACAAGGAGAACTGTAATTGAAATTGCAAAGTCAAAAAAAATTAAAATACATGAAAGAAAAATTAATCCATTAGAATTATCAAATTTTGTTGGATGTTTTTTAACTGGAACTGCAGCCGAGGTAACGCCAGTGTCTTGTATCGCTGATAATCAATTTAAAGTATGCAGTATGATAATTGATTTAAGTAAAAGCTATCAGGCTTTAGTTAGAAAGAAAAAAGCAGCCTAATTTTTATTGTCCTCAGACATTGCGTGATCTATTCCTTTACGCATATAATCATATCCAGTAAATAAAGTTAGAAACGCGGAAAGCCAAAGCAAAATTATTCCGATTGTTTGAGCATTATAGTCTTGAAAGTTTATAATTTTATTTCCAGTATCTCCAGAAAGTAAAAGAGCGATCGACACCATTTGTAAAACAGTTTTTAGTTTTGCGAGATTTGATACTGGAAGTTTAATTTGTCCTTTGGCCAAAAATTCTCTCAATCCAGAAATTAATATTTCTCTTGTAAGAATTATTATTGCAGCAATAACTTCATAATGTCTAATGGTTCCATCCATTACTAATAAAATTAATGCAGTGGCTACTATAATTTTATCTGCAATTGGATCTAATAATTCACCTAATTTAGATTCTTCTCCAAGCATTCGAGCTAACATCCCATCTAAAAAATCAGTAAACGAGGCTACTATAAATAATATTAATGCAGTTAAATCTCCATAAAAACCAGGAAGATAAAAGGCTAAGACAAAGAAGGTGACAATTATAATTCGTCCAATTGTTAATATGTTTGGAATTTTTCTAAGCATAATTATTCGTGAAAGA
>VMHT01204455.1_pt1 | contig 10333 bp, 11 predicted proteins | sample 4693611 | NCBI WGS metagenome assembly VMHT01 (sample SAMN12280063, study PRJNA550983) | marine metagenome | isolation source: seawater sampled from same location over 5 years 0.02-0.2 micron viral filtrate | place: USA: collected off the coast of southern California halfway between the port... ...
ATAAAATTCAATTTTTTTAATGTATGTAAATTTTAGATTAAGTATAAAAAAAACTCAAAAAAAAAAAATTGATTTTTCAAAATTTACTCAATTATATTATAAACAAAAAAACAAAATGTCTAATCACTATATTTACGAAATCGTCCTCACAAAAAAGGAACTCTTAAAATATGATTTACTAGACGAAGTCCCACATAAACTTATGAAAGTTTTAAAAAATGATGATAAATTAGAATTAGTTATTGAGTATTCTAACAATGAATCTTATAGATTAAAATTGAATATTGCTATTTGCGATGAATATGGAGTCCCAATGTATGATAAAGAAAATCAAAAAGTATTTTCAAATGATACATTAGAAGAAAAAACTTTTATTATGGATAAAATTAATATTCAACCTAAAAATATTATTGACTTATACAATAATTATAATAAAGAACTAATCCACCATTACATTAAAAAAAATATATTTACAAATAAAAAATTTGAAGAACATAATAGAATTATTCAAGAAATAATTGAAAGTTTTATTGAACGAAACCATAAAGTTAAAACAAAAAAAGGGTGGGTTTGTAGGTGGGGTCAAAGTGGTGGGATTAAATCAATTGAAAATAAAACAAAATATACAATTAATCAAAATAATAATCAAATTAAAGAAGGTATATTAAATTTAATAAATGAAGAACACTATAAACTTTATCAAGATATAACTTTTAAGAAGTTAGTTTTTATTAATGGTAAAAAAATGATTAATTGGAATTGTGTAGAAGATAATGATTTTAGAAATTTTGTCCATAATAACTTAATTATTTTTAGACCTCAAACTAGAATGGGTGAATGTAATGGGTGTAAATCAATTTGTTATGAATGTGAAAATTTAATTTATAGAAATAGTAATGGACTTTATTAATTTTATAGATTAAATTTTATATACATTTTTTTATTTTTACATACTTAATCCACCAGAAAAATCACTTTTTAAAATGTATGTAATTTATAAATTAAGTATGAAAAAAACTCAAAAAAAAAAAATTGATTTTTCAAAATTTACTAAAATATATCATAAACAAAAAAACAAAATGTCTAACAATACTTACGAAATCGCTCTCACTATTGAAAACGCTAAAAAATATAATATGTTAGATGATGTCCCATATAAAATTTTAAAAAATTTATGTGAAGATGACTTGATTTTTGGAACGGCAGACTTTGACTATTGGAGTAATGGAATTAGGAGAAAAGATGAAAACGAAGTAATGATTAAATTAAAAATTCATAAAGAAATTAACGGAATACAAATGGAAGAAGCGGTAGAAGTTATTTTTACTAAAAAATATTTTCAAGATAGTGAATTTTGTAATCAATTAGAAAATGAATTTGTTTTAGATGAAAAATAAATTTAAAAATCAAAATTATTATAGTTAATTAATACAATGTATTTTACTAATAATTTTAACCAAGATTGCTTAGAATTATATTTATATTTAGACGCTTTACCTTTATTTACTACCAGTAATAGGGCAAAATATAATAACGGAAAAAGACCAATAAGTAATGTATACGGCACAACCAATTTTGGTGTGGTTGCTAATAAACAAGGTATATGTGGACATAAACTTAAAAATCCTAATGGCGCTGGATATTTAACAAAATTAAAAGGATTATATCCTGAATATCAAGAGATATTTGAAGAATTCGTAAAATTACATTATGGGAATTTTGAATTTAGTCAAGTAGTAATAAATAAAGATTTTAAAATAACTAAACATTTAGACGCTAAAAATGTGGGTGAAAGTATTATAATAGGTTTAGGAGATTATATAGGTGGTGAATTAATAGTAGAATTTGAAAACGAAAAAAAAAAAATAGATATTAAAAATAAATTTTTTAAATTTAATGGTAGTAAATACTATCATTATGTAGAAGAATTTGAAGGGAATAGATATTCATTAGTTTTTTATAATAGATAATATATATATTAAAAATATGTCTATGAAAAAATGATTTAAAGAATATATGATAGATAAAATTATAAAATGAATACAATAGAGAATTATGAAAACTATATAATCTTTTCTGATGGAGTGGTTATAAATGGAAATACTGGATATAAATTAAATCCATCTATAAATAGAGATGGATATTATCAACTAGGATTATATAAAAATGGTAAAAGAAAATTTTTTAAATTACATAGATTATTAGCGTTAGGATTTATACCTAACCCAAAAAATAAATCATTAATAGACCATATAAATAGAGATAAAATAGATAATAGATTATCTAATTTAAGATGGGCCACACCATTGGAAAATCAACAAAATAAAGGAAATAATAAAACTAATACATCTGGATTTAAAAATGTATCATTAAATAATGGATATTGGAGATTTAAAAAAACTATAAATAAAAAAGTTTATAGTAAAAATTTTTATACCAAAGAAGATGCTATTAATTATAAAAATGAGTTTTATTTAAAGAATAATATTCTAGAATAATACTATATGAAATTTGAAATAGCCATACCTTCATTTAATAGAGAGGATATTTTACCTAAAAAAACTTTGAAAATGCTTCTAGATTATGGAGTTAATTCTAGTAAAATTAGAATTTTTTTAAGAGATAAAGAACAATTAGAAAAATATCAAAAAACTTGTGGTAAAAATTTTAACTATGTATTAACTGGACAATCTGGAATTTTAGCAACTAGAAATTTTCTTCAAGTATACTATCACGAAATAAACAAAGACTTAGAAGGGGTATTATTTATAGATGATGACATAATTAAATTTACTGAATGGGATAAACCAATTACTAGACCTTTCATGGAGTTAATGGATTATTTTTTTATTGAAACTAAAAAAAGAGGTGGAAGACTTTGGGCAGTAAATGCTTTAACTAATCCTTTTTTTATGAAAGACACTATATCAACTAATTTAAAATATTGTATTGGTGCTTTTAAAGGTCTAATATTAGATAGATCAAGAGATACTATTCTATGCGATATAGGACATTTTGAAGATTTCCAATTCACTTGTGAATACTTTTTAGAAGATGGAGTAGTAGTTAGATTCAATAATTATGGAATTAATCAAAAATATTATGAATTAAAAGGTGGTATTTGTGGTAGTCTTGGAGGTCTAGAAAAAAGAAAACAAGAGGCAAAAGTAAATGGTGATTATATGGTAAATAGATATGGAGAAATGGTAAGAATAATCCATAAACAATGGGGAACAGATTTAAGATTAAATTTTAGATATGAAATTGATAGTGATTAGTTTTTTAATTTATAGACAAAAAAAATAAATATCTATTTAAATTTACGATTTAAGAATAAAATATAGATACAATATATAAAAAATGACTATTTCACAAAACTACAACTTTGAATTGAATGACACAGAAAAGGAAAATATACAAATATTTTTAGATTTACCTATTCCTCACGCTAAAAAAATTTTTAAAATAATTGATGAACCATATTATAGAAAACTAAAAAGATGGTGTGATAATGTAAAAAGTAATAGTTGGAATGTTAGAGATAAATATTCTATTAGTGAATGTAAAAGAATGTATGGGGTAAAAACTACTATACAATCTTTTAGTAATGAGTTTAAAAGTTTTATATTTGGTAATACTAGTTATGATTTTGATATGGTGAACGCTTCATTTGGATTTTGTAGATATATTTTAAAAACTTTTTTTTCAAATAAACTTCTTGATTTTCAAACTCTTATAGATTATTCTAACCAAAGGGAAAAGTATTTTAAAAATGGTAATAATAAATTATCATATATTTCTATCCTTTTTTCTTCTAATCCTAAATCATATATTAAAAATTATAATGATGATGAAATTAATAGACTTATTAATGAAATAAATGATTTCCAACAACTAGTTATTAATAATATCCATTTATTTTCTTTTGTTAATATTGATAAGGCAAAAAATAATAATGGTAGTAAATTATCATACATTATATTTGGTTATGAAAATGAACTTCTACAAGACTGCCTTAAAGAATTTAAAGAAATTACTAAATCACCTATTTTTGATGGATTAATAACTTCTAATAGTTGTAATCTAGATAAAACATTATTAAAACTAAATGAAATTGGTGGAAAATATGGTATTGAATTTACTAACAAATCATTTTTAACTATTGATATTCCAGATAATTTAGATATTAATAGTGATTATGAAATGGTAAAAGAACATTTTGAAGAAAATCATTTTTATGTAGAATATCCAAGTGAATTTATTAGAGAAGAACATAGCATAAATAATGGAACTACTATTCAAAGATATTCTAAAAAAGATTTTGTGGATTTGGTCGCCCCTTTTACTATTGATGAAAAGCCATTTTTTCCCACTTGGTTAAAAGATAAAAAAAGAAGAAAATATAGAGGAATTAAATGGTGTCCAATTATAAATAATGATAGTATATATTACAATTCTTTTGCTGGTTTCAAATCAAAAGAAGTAGAAGAAGTTGACTTAGAATTAGTTAAACCATTTTTAAATCATTGGAAAATATTAACCAATAATGAAGAACCAGTTTTAGATTATATTATTAAATATTTAGCCCATATGATACAAAAACCAGATGAAATTCCACAAGTTGCCCTTTTATTTCAAGGATTACAAGGAGTAGGAAAAGACATAGCAACCAAACAATTGGGAAATATGATAGGTCATCAATTAATACATAAGGAGGAAAAATGCGAAAATGTTTTTGGAAATTTTAATGCTAGTATAGAAAATAAATTGATTTTACAAATTAACGAAATTAGTGGCGCTGATGGATTTAAAAATAAAGAAAGTTTTAAAGATTTAATAACAGCAGAAAAACTTAATATTAGAAAAATGAGAACTGATTTATACGACACACCTAACTATTTAAGATGTTTTTTATTTAGTAATAATTTAACACCTATACCTATTCCACAAGATGATAGGAGATATATGGTCATTAAAACTGGAAACCCAAAAAATAAAAGTTATTATAATAAATTAGTTAAACATTATTCAACTGAAAAAGTTAATAATCATATCTTCACATATTTAAAAAGATTAGATATTAGCAATTGGTCGCCCCACTCTAATAGAGTTTCTACCAAAGCGTATGAAAATTTACAAACTATGTGTAAAAATCCATTCTATGATTTTTTATATGCTACATTAAAAGACAAAGAATTTTATGGAAGATATGACATAAAAGGAAATAGTTATTTTTTAAGTAAATGTATTATTGATAGTTTCAATGATTACATAACAGATTTAAACTATTTAAATAAAGATAATAATTTTAATTTTAAACATATTAAAAGTATTATACTATATTTAGGTGGTGAAGATAAAAGATTTTATTTAGGAACAAAACAAATTAGAGGGTATAAAATTAATGTAAATGAAATGATAGAACAATTAGAAACCTATTATAATGTAAATAATAAAGAAGATGAAATAATAAATTTATATAGTGATAATGAAGACGATGAAACTTCTAATGATAGTGAAGACGATGATAGCATTTTTTATATAAATAGTAATAATGAAATTTAAAGACAATTAAAAAAAATGATTTTTAAAAATCTATTTAAAGTTTTAGACAATATATAATTTAAATATGAAATTCTCACCTATTCAAAAAATCGTCTTCTACAAATTTCAAGTATACAATAAAACAACCCAACAATATACAAGATTTCAAAACCATAAAAAACTTCAAGAATATGTAAATATTCCTAGAAGTTCTATGTATAAAATTATGGAAGGAAAAATAATACCAAAATGGTCTGGTTATGAATTTAAACAAATTAGACAACCAATTATGAATTAATACTTTATTTTTTTTATTTTATAAAAACTAATTTAATTTAATATTTCTTTTAATATTACCTAAATGAGTTTCAAATCCCATATCACTAATAAGAATTCTAGTAGTATCTGCGCCACCACTATCACTATGAACGCTTATATATAAAATTTCTTCTGCTGGTAAAGCGTCGCCTTCCACTATTCTATTATTTAATAATATATGTCTATAAGATGATGTGATATGAGTGGGTTTTGCTCCACCATAAAAATAGCATAACTCACCTAGTTGAATATCTGCGGTATTATGAATAGCATAGGCAACTTTACTATGATACCAAGCGCCAGCATCTCCTACCCCTGTTGGTTTAGTATATATAACAGCAAAGGGAACTGACGCTCCATTAACATAATTATCCACTGCGCCATTAAAAAAAACACTTTTGAATTGACCTAGTGTAATAGGTTGACTTCCTTGGGAATACATATAATAATTAAATTTTTCTGTTCCACTAGTTTTTTGATATAACCACCCAGCCCTTCCATCAGGGTCTTCTATTGGTGGGGGCATACTATCAGCATAGACACTTGCTCCACTTCCAGTTAGTTTAACAAATCCATTGTGAGGATTGTTAGTTCTTTGAACCAATTGAATATTAGGATTATTACTCATTATTTATATATATATATTTTATTTTAATTTAATTTACACAGAAGCACGAGCGAAGAAATATAAAAAGCAGTTCACTGGGTCTGTATTATTGACGCCAGACTGAATTTGAATAGTAAATCTATTAGAAGACAAATCCACTGGATTTTCAAAATTTAAACCCAACATAAACGCTTGATTTGCTCTAAATTTATCCATGGATACTTGATTATGAGAAGTATTCCTCATAGCGTCTACTGCTCTTTCTAACATTTCCGTTTGGTCTGTTATATTATAAGTTATTAAACTATTTTGTTCGTTAAATAAAAATTCTATTTCTGCTAAATTTTTTAAATTTTCTAATTTGTGAGTATCATAAACTGGAACATTCTCGTGGGCGTTTTCTATAAATGATATAGCCACACTATCGCACACTGCTGGAACATTAGCACTAATAGAAGCAGTAGTAGAAAGAATATTGGATTTAACATTATAGACAACTCCCATATTAACTGGTGATGGGTCTTTATTATCTACTACTGATTTATAATGACACTTTAAATTTAATAATTTATAGGTGGTTGCTCCGTCTTGCGCTTCACCAAATAAAGCGCTCATATTTCTTGCTAAGTTAACTTGAAGAGTAATAGTTCCTGATTTAGCGTTTGGAATTGCTCTATCTGCTTTATTAATACACACTAATGGTTTAAATGAAAAATCCACATTTTCTCTTTTTGGTGTTCCAGTGCCGAGGGCAGGGGTAATACCTAAGCAATAATCGTCTGCGGTCTTTTGTAGTGTGGTTCTTAATTCACATAAATTTCTACTATCTAACATATCTAAATCACTTAAACTCGCCGTAGCGTCCATATTAACATATCTAGGATAGTTCTGGATATTCTCTATTAATCCACCAGGACTATCGCCCCCTTGAAAATTCACGGAGATACTATCACAAAAAGCGTGAGCGCCACAATTTGGGTTAAATGTTCTCTTTCCACTTGAAACGGTATTCAATGCCTCTTCTACTAGTAATTCACCAGTAATTCTCACGCTCCCAGGTAAAAGACTACGCCCTTCACCTACATTAATAAGGAAATCACAAGAATTATATTCTCCATAAGTTGCCTGCACTGATTGCGGTTGAACTGAATGGTATAGAACTCTTTGAACTAAATCACTATTCATAATTATATTATTTAATAATATAATTATTTTTAATTTTTAAAATAAACAAATTTCTAATTATGAAATTAAGCACTAATAGTTTTTTCCATAGATTTATAAAGTATAATCTGTTGAAGTTGTGCAGCACATTCAATAGAAAGACCCACTTTTTTAGTTTCTTCTGTTTGGTGTAATGTTTCACAAATCATAGATACAGGCAGAGCATATGCCCCACTTTGAGTGGCCGTATTTGTTAGATATTTAAGTTGAGAATTCTTAAATCCTAATCCTAATTGTCTATCTAAGCATCTTTGAATTCTCTCATATTGTAGTGGTGTCCCAGTTGTAATGTCCCTATTTCCAGTCTGTTCTTCATTATTAATAGAGTATCTATAACTCTCCATAGCCCTATCCGGTAAAATTTCTCCATTATTAATTATTGCTACTAATAGTCCATTTGCTTCTCCTTCCACTAAATATTGTTTGTTAAAACTTACTAATCCATTTCCATTGTCTTCCTCACTAGTATAAGTATTAAAAACTATGTCATCATCTGGTTCTTCATTAGAAGTATGAAGAACTAATTCTGCTCGGTTAATAACATTTGTAAGAGTTGGACTAGTTCGTGCTTTAATAGAAATATCACTCACATTAAATGCCCCTGCCCCAGCGTTGTTCGTATAGGCAGGTGGGTCTAATGTTAAAAATACTTTACCAGTTCCAGTAGGTGTTCTATTATCTCCTTGAAATTCCATCGCGGTAATAGTATGGACGGTATTTACTATTGCTGGTTGGCCACCTGAAATAGTGGCGCTCAAATCTATTTGTTGGTCTACAAAGAAAGGGCAAACTAACTGCCAATTTTTATATTCACCACTACTTTCTATCTTGACAGTGGAAGCGCCATTAGCAATAGCGGTCTGTTCTACAAAATCACCATAATTATTAGTATTATCAAACATAAGACTTGTTCTTTCATCACCACCTAAAATAACAGATTGAAGACCAGCATTGGCCCCCTTAACAAAATTAGTTTCTATATGGATTTTAGTTTCCCCAAATTTATCTGTTGAATATGCTTCACTCACACACATACCGAACATTTCCTTTAATGGAATTTTAATATCTCTACTAATATTTCTTGATAATTTGCTAGTGTCTATTGTTTGTCCGTCTGGTGATACATTGTTAGTGACACAATCTAAAAGATAAGAAGTTCTATTCTTTATTCCTCTTGGCCCAGGAAAACAACCTAAAATATTCATATTAGATTTTCTTTCTTCTGCTTCATCTGTTAAATACATAAGACCACAATTAAGACTATCTAAGCGTCTAATGCTTTCGTTTCCTTTATCATTTGAAATGCTACAATTTCTAACCAAAGCGCTTGAAGGCACATTAACTTTTGCCCCAGCGTCTACATCTAAGAAAAACTGGGCGTTTACTGGTTTATTACTATCATTAGTAATCTCTGCGTTAATAGCCACATAAGACTTACTCATATCAATATTCATTCCTTTTGGAATAGTAAAGTCTAATAGATTAAGATTAGATGGTTTTTGAGCGTTAGTATAACTAGCACTAAATCCTTGCTGAGATTGAATTTTAATTACTTTATCCATAATATAATTTAATTAAACATTTTTTATTTAAAAATTTGTCTTTTTTTAGATTATTTTCTACCTTTTTTTTTACATACTTTTCTGATGGGTCTATTTAATTCTTTATTTATAATATGTTTTACAACTGGGACGACTACCTCTTTTTTTGGTTCTTCCATGATTGCTTTTGGTTCTTCTACTTCTCTTATAACTTCTTTAATTGGTTCTAGTTTACTTTCTTTTTTTTTTTTAATAACATCTTGTAAAGTTAAACTTTCTAATTGTTTTTTTAGTTTTTTAATTTCTTCATCTTTTTCATTGTCATTACCTTTATTTCTACTTTTTTCCCTTTCTTTCTTGTCTTCTTCTAAAATTCTATCTAGTTCATCTTCCTCTTTTCTTTTTTTGATTTTTTTAACTGCTTTTAGTTTTGCTCTTTTTTCACTTGACGCTATTCTTGCTTTTGCTAATGCTTCTAATAATTTTTTTTTATGTTCTGCGGTCATAGGTTTCCTCTTTTTCTTTTCTTTTTTTGGTTTAACTTCTTCATTAGGTAAGACTTCCTTATCTTCTTTAATTTCTTCTTGGGTAGGTTGGTTAATAGTTTCAATTAGTTCTTCTGTCATATACTCTAATTAATACAAAATAAATTTGAATAAATAACAATAAAAAATTACTAAATAATTTACAAGACATAAAATCGTGTCTTACAAGACGGCAAAAGCGCTTTTCTGCTGTCTTGTTGATTTATAAGAGATTAGGTAATAGATTTATTTTTATTAATATATAATTATAAGAAAAACTTAAAATAAGACAGGTAAGACGGCATATCTAGCAATTAACAAAGAAATTGTTTTTTTTTTTTTTAAAAAAATAAATTGAAATTCATTTAATTAAAAAGTTAATTTTTATTATTTATATTACTTGTAAATAGATTTAAGAATTAATTTATTTTATATATATAAATAAAATTATTAAATGTAGTTAAATCTAAAACAAAAGGTAAAAAGTGGACGGAAATTTTTTTGAAAGATGATGGGAAAAAAAAGAGTGTATCTTTTGGGCAAAAGGGGGCAGATGATTTTACTATAACTAATGA
>VMHT01211674.1_pt1 | contig 10333 bp, 22 predicted proteins | sample 4693611 | NCBI WGS metagenome assembly VMHT01 (sample SAMN12280063, study PRJNA550983) | marine metagenome | isolation source: seawater sampled from same location over 5 years 0.02-0.2 micron viral filtrate | place: USA: collected off the coast of southern California halfway between the port... ...
GGTGAGAACTCTGGATAGGTCGTAGTTTGATAACACGGAATAACTGTAATCCCTTTTTCACCATCCCAGATCTGACCGGAGACAGTGTTAAACACATCCCCTTGCTTTAGATCCGGTAAGTACTTGGCATCACTCTTTTTGAGTTGCGGTGATGTACCTTGAGCAAGACGTATATATGGTATCTCCAGTTCGGTGGTGTCATATTCCACACCTTCACCAGAGGTTGCCATGATATCGTCCATTATTTCGGCTGGCAGACCAGCCTCTTCTTTTTTTGCTATTTCATTAGCCATCTTACTATTTCCTTTTCACTTCAGCAGTTCTTGCTACATAGGCTCCAAACATATCCAGATCTATCGGTTGACCTTTTTCTACACGCTCACGCACGAATGCCTTCAGCGTCATTGAATGGATATGAGTTTTGTTTTCGGGATGAAAACCGCGCTTCTCCAAGTCATGCATGACTTCACCAGCCATGTTGTCTTGCCCACGCCCAAACGACACAACGATGTCGTTCTTGATTATGTCATCCAGACCATGTTCACGGAGCCAATTAAATGCGTCCTGCTTCCGGTCGGCAGGGATTGAAGCTGATACAAACGGCTTCAGTGTAACGGTAGCACCGTCAACGTCCACACGCTCGATACCCATCTCGTCCATGAGCATAGGTATCTGTTCAGTCGCAATCCTCTGTTTTTCTGCTTTCAGTCCTTTGAGATATTGTTCAGTCTCGTCTATCTGTCCCAGCTTATCGTTAAGCTGGCGGACCAATCCAGATAGCTGCTTGCCCCCATCCGCATCAACGCCGGAAAGCGTATCCGCATCTGCGAACATTTCTTCATCAAAAATATTTTCACTCTGCATCATTGCAAGTACATCCTCTTCAGGTTTGATCGGGCTTGACGGAACCGTTCCGACTCCCTATGTTTGTACCATATAGGAGCGCATAGATGAAAGTCAACTACAAATTCAAAACTACACCATATGATCATCAACTAGAAGCCCTAGACCGTAGTATTGCTCGGTCTTACTATGGTTTCTTTATGGAAATGGGAACTGGTAAGTCAAAGGTGTTGATTGACACCATTGCTCATCTGGGCAGCCAAGAGATGTTTCCTCTTGATCAGATTGATTTTGCCCTGATTATTGCGCCAAAAGGTGTGTATCGAAACTGGGTCAACAAAGAAATACCTGAGCATTTTCCTGATGACATACCCCATTCTGTATTCTATTGGCAGGCCAGTAACGCCAAGGGGTATCGGGAGGATTTAAAAAACTTTTTATTCTCCAAGGAACCTGGGATCAAAATCTTTGTTATGAATGTGGAGGCGTTTTCTTCTGCCAAAGGAAAGAAGGCAGGCGAATGGATTGCAGATAAGTTCGGGAGAAACGGGCTGATTGCGATTGATGAATCCACTACAATCAAGAACCATAAAGCCAAACGCACAAAGTCCCTTATTAAGGTAGCCGCCAAGTTCAAGTATCGCAGGCTGCTGACAGGATCACCCATAACCAAATCACCCATGGATATATTCTCACAGTGCGAGTTCCTTGAACCACGCCTCTTGGGTCATGACTCCTACTACGCTTTTCAAGCACGGTATGCCATTTTACAAAAACGCAACATGGGCGCACTTAGCTTTCAACAGATCGTAGGGTTTAGAAACCTTGACGAGCTTACTCATAAGATTGATGAGTTCAGCTATCGGGTATTGAAGAAGGACTGCCTAGACCTACCTGATAAGTCCTACACGGTGCGCTATGTGCCTTTAACGCTTGAACAGGTCAGAATGTATAAGGATTTGCAGAAGGAGGCTCTGATACTCTTGGAGGGCGGGGAACTGGTTACCGCACCGCAGGTCATTACCCAGATGTTACGCTTGCAACAGGTCTTGTCGGGACACTTGAAGACAGATGATGGCAACATGGTTGAAGTCCCAAACCAGCGGCTGGATGCTTTGTTGGACTGTATCGAGGAGGCTAGTGGAAAGATCTTGATCTGGTCACGCTTCAGGTATGATATAATAAAAATAACCAACGCACTGAACCAGACCTATGGGGAGGGTTCGGCAGCGGCATACTTCGGGGATACGAGTGATGATGATCGTCAGCGTATTGTTAAACAATTCCAGGAACCGGACTCTACTCTGCGTTTCTTTATAGGAAACCCGTCTACTGCGGGATATGGCCTCACACTGACCGAGGCTACAACGGTGATCTACTATGCTAACGACTTTAATCTTGAAACCAGAATCCAGTCAGAAGATCGGTGTCACCGTATTGGTCAGAAAAACCCTGTTACCTACATTGATTTGATTGCGGAGGAAACCATTGATGGGAAGATCGTTAGTGCGCTTCGGGATAAAATTGATATCGGCGCAAAAGTATTAGGAGAAGAGGCAAGAGAATGGCTGAAATTAAACCCCAAGTCTTAGGCAGCATAGATGTGCTGGTCGATTACAAAAAGGGTGGTCTTACCTTGGAACAGGCAATAGACCGATTCCGTAAACTTACAGGACTTACACCAGATATAGCTGAACAGTTTTTAAAGGGGATGAGCCGTGACAACATCGTATCGCTTCAAGCAAAGAGAGAATACGATCAGAAACGGAAGGCGGCGGAACATGATACAACAGGGTGATGGCGAGATGAGTCGGCGCATTGCTGACGGTCTGTGTCCTCGATGTCAAACATGGGTTCCGCCAATAGAGGTTCACGGTCATATACAATGTGCCACATGCAAACTGGTTATAGGAGAATGCTGTCAGGGGGAACAGGCGGATGAGTTTACAAATAGTACCACTGACACTTCGGGAAGCGAATGAATTTGTAGCTAACTTTCATCGTCACAACAAACCTACCCATGGCGGCAAGTTTGCTGTCGGGGCAGTGGAAGGCGAGGAGTTAGTCGGGGTTGCCATAGTAGGCAGGCCAGTAGCAAGAATGCTGGACGATGGCCTAACCTCTGAGGTTACCAGAGTTTGCGTTGTGAGTCACGCACCCAAAAACTCTTGCAGTTTTCTTTATGGGCGGTGTTGGAGAATATGGCAGCAGATGGGCGGCAAACGCATGGTTACCTACACATTGCAAGAAGAGTCTGGCTCCTCGCTTCGTGGGGCTGGGTGGAAGATAGTCGGGGAAACCAAGCCCACAGAGTCGGGTTGGGATCGTAAGAACCGCAAACGGGATTGGCAACCCATATACGGGCAGCTGAAGTTTAGGTGGGAAGCATGATTATATCTTGGTGGTCGGCAGGCGTTACCAGTGCAGTAGCAACAAAACTAGCCATAGATAAACACGGCAAGGAAAACGTGCTGCCAATCTATTTCCATATCAACACGGCACATTCAGATAACAAGCGGTTCATCCGCGAATGTGAGGAATGGTATGGGCGGGAGATCATGATCACCAAATCCCACAAGCATAACAATCAGTTTGAAGTCATTACCAAGGACAAGTATGTCAATGGTCCAGGCGGTGCACGATGCACGCTAGTCCTGAAGAAACGAGTCCGGCAGCGGCTAGAAAAAGAAATGGATTACGAGGCGCAAGTCTTCGGGTTTGAGTATTCCAAGAAGGAAGTCAACCGCGCTATCCGGTTCAAGGAACAATATTCAGAAGCCAAGCCAATCTTCCCGTTGATCGAAAAGAAGCTGACCAAGCCGGAATGTTTGTACTACCTCGAGCAAGCTGGCATTGAACGCCCCACTATGTACAAGCTAGGCTATGGCAATAATAACTGCATCGGATGCGTAAAGGGTGGCAAGGGATACTGGAATAAGATTCGGCAAGACTTCCCTGAAAGTTTCCAGCGTATGGCGGAGGCAGAGCGAGAGGTCGGCAACTCTTGTATTCGTGGAGTCTATCTTGACGAACTAACAGAACGAGAAGGAGCGCAGCAGAAGTTCGTAATGCCAGACTGCGGCAACTTCTGTGACATTGAGTTTACCGAGATTATGCATAAAGACATTGACGCAATCATGCGTGAGCCGGAGCAGCTGAGTCTGTTCTAATATGAAAGGGGCGGATTGACCGCCCCTTCCTTTTATATAGTTTCTTGGATTTCACGACACGCTTCCTGAACCTTGGCTCACGAACCTGTCGCGCTATGGGATTGCGTTTCATTCTGAAGATTCGTAAGGTCCAGCAAATTCAAATCCAAACACATCCTCATTTACATGTTCGATCATTCTTTTCCGCACTTCTTCCCTCAATGCAACCTTCCAACCTAAATCAGTTGTGGAAAAATCCACAATTACCTTGAGCGGTATCGAAACATCGTAGTAACACTCACCACCAAACACTTCTAGTTCTTCTTCCGCTGTAAAACTAGCATCACTCATTTTTTGCTCCTTGTGGTTTTGTTTTTGCTCTTCTTCTTTTTCGGGGCTTTGCCGCCCTTCCAAGCCTCATTGATGGTCGGGGTGTTCTTGTCATCAGAAACAAGTCTGCCCTTCTCATCTCTCGCCCTTTCGGGTTCAGAAAAAAACATCGGGAAAAACATTCTTAAAAATTTATCAAACATCTTGAACTCCAAACTTTTTCTCATGATCCTGTTTAATTAAAACCGCCAGCTGCCTGGCGATTGTGCGTTCATCTTTTTTTGCAACGTCACGAATCATGTCATAAATCTCCATCGGGACAGCGACATTACGAAACTTTGCCTTTTCCTCTACTCGAGGTCTTCCGCGCCTGGCTTCCATTTACTTTCCCTTCTTTGCTGGCCTGCCGCGCTTTTTTGGTGGGGAGTGCTGAACGTAACCCATTACTTTTGGATCGTACTTCAGCCCCAGTTCGTCCACTGTTGCCACGAGGTTTGCAATCATCCGCATGTCCCCGTCCTCCAGAATGAACCTTACCATTTTTCCGCGCAGTAGGTTTAACGTGTCGTTTACTAGCATTGTTGTTGACATCTATATGCCTCCTTATCTCTACCTCAATATAATAACCATGGTGACCGTCACCTCTTTTGGGCACTCTGGCTGTTGCATCCAGCTGCTCGATCACCTTCTCAAGTTCGGTGGGGTTACAAACCACCTCTTTCACAATTTTTAATTTGTTAGAATACAAAGTAATTGTGAAATCTAATATTTTATTATCATTGCTCATGTTTATAGCTTGTTACTACGCAATCGTCTAGGACAATCTTTTTGTTCCTTGGCAGTTCAAAGTGCCGCCACTGAATTAATTTATGGTTGCACGCTTGCACTGACTGGAATGTCTTCGGATAAAATTCTGTCACGCATTTTGACTCGCCGCCTACAAAGACGGTGCACACAAGTGCCATGGCTTTAACTATCATAATTGTCCTCCGCTTCGGTGTAACCTGTTATCAGCACGTTCTGCGCCTCGTAATCTTCTGGATGCAGATCATTATCTTCTTCAATCTGAGCCACCGCAGCACCCATGGTTTTAGCGGTGACCCTGTAATAATGAGTGCCATGCAGAATGAAATCTTGCGCGATAAGATATTCTTTATCTTTGGGCAAGGTATCTTCGCTCAATTTCTTCACAAGTTTGCTCCATGTTCATATCCACACATAAACGAATGATATCCGCGACACTGACTTGGGTTTGTGTCAGCCGTGTCAGTTCATCAGATTTCCTGGATAATATGTCCAGAGTCCGGCTTCGCATCACCAGATTAAATGTTCTGGTGTCTTTTGTTCCCAGTTTATTAGGTCTTGTCATACTTGCTCTCCCAAAATTTTACTTCATCGTTCTTGGCATATTTAAAAGGGGTGATCTTCTTACCAGCTCTCTGGGTCGAATAAGTCCGGTTTCTTGATGCCTCTTTTCTCTGATCCTTTGCTCTCTTCTCGTACTCATAAAAGTGAGTAACACGATGGTTTAACTCAGCCAGATACTTTCCAAATTCATACACAGTCATTATTTATCCTCCAAACCTGTTTTTTAATCTGCTATACCCTCGCGCCTGACCCTTACTAATCATCTCACTTTCTCGCTTCATTTGAAGGTCTTTCCTAGCCTTTCCATTTTGCAGAAAATGTCTATTGTGATTTTGTATTGATTTTCTGGTGACTGTTCTATCTAACCAATCCTTGCCCCCACGACTTTTTATAAACGCCTCGCTTTTAAGTTCACAACGAAGTTCATCTTGAGCCTCCTCCTGAGTAAGTCCATAATCCTCCATTAGAACTTTTACCTGTTCTAAAAACTGTCTCGCACCTCCATATTTTGCTGCCATTTCACCAACAGAAATGTCAGGCGAGGATGGTGCAGAAATGTTAAGCGATCTTTGTGCGCTACCATCTTTTGGAATATCACGGTATAATTCAGCAGGGACTAGCCAGCATTGACCGCGAGGTGCTTTGCAGTTCTGTCCAGTGCGCCAGAATGATTTACCAGCCCAAGCCTCATGAATGTGATCTACCACCAACCGCTTTTGCTTTGTAATTGCAATGATCGGTTTTACATCCGGACGCAACATGCGATACCCTGATGCCGTGTGAAGAACAACAACAAGATCACCAACTTCGGGTGGGTATTCATCATAAAAAGCCTTTGTGACTTCCATATCTTCCCACTTGTCGCGCAATTTGTAAGTATATTTGCGACTATGCCGCTCTCGACCTCTTTTGGCGGGGTCATCGTCACTAATAAGTTCCAATCCTGGAATTTTGTGTAATAGCAAACCTTTTGGTTTCATCATTGTAACCCCTCTTCTGGCATGTCTTCGTTTAACTGACACTGGATATCGTGTTCGTTGCAATATCCTATGATTGAATAAGGAAACTCCTTGGGCGCACAATAATTCATGATGACCACCGCCTCCTGTCCGGTGGTTTCATCAACAATATATTGTAACCAATAATCTGAAACGTCATTTGCTGCCCAAGCAAAATGCCTGCCTAAATCACCCATACCCTGTGAACTAAACTGCCCAGCGACAGATGATAAGAAGCTTAGAGTCCAATAATGATTTGTTGGCTTACTCATCTCCCACCTCCACATGTTCGGCAAACTTTTGCCGCGCTTCGTTATAAACCTCGATGAGGCTCTCGCCATGCTTGTCGCACCACTCCTCTCGTGTCATGGACATTGCGTCCTCCTCCATATCCATTAACCATGCTTTTACTTTTCCCATTTAAACCTCCATAAATTTCAAGCCAATGTTCTGTGCAAAGGAAAACTGATCCATCCTTTGCATCCGCTTTGTTGCCGCACTTACTACACTTGGTTATCGCTAGCATTTGTAATTCCCTTCAACAGGTGACAGATAACATCAACGGTAAACCCATTTCCCAACATCCGATAGCGTTGGGTGTTGGATACATGGTTGGTGTAGTTGTCCGGCACTGTCTGCAAACGCTCACATTCAATAGGCGTGAGCTTCCTCCACTTGAGTTCCTCCACGTTTACCGCCACGTTATCTTTCTGAACCGTGGTCAAAGAATTGGTCTTGCCATCTTCACGCAACTCCAACTCCTGTTCCGCGAGTCCCGCAACAGGCATCTTGTGATCCTGACGCACACCGTTTTCACGATACCGCCCACGCCATGACCCAGCAAAAACCACAAAGTTATTATGCTCCCATGCCGAACCGCTTAACGTGGGAACCTTCCCATCGTCCGCTTTTATACCACCTTGGTTCTTGCCCCTCGGCACTTGTAATATCTTAGGCTCCAGATTGCCGCCAGAGTTCGCACATAAACTTGGTGCTTTGCCATCTGGATGATAAACACGCCTGTTATAATCGTGACCCTTGAGATCAGCCTCGCCAGCCAACTGCAATCCGGTATCGGTTGGATCGTCAAAATCAAAGACCAACTGCCTCCGGTGCTTTTCAAAGTATGATTTTAGATTGCCACCCTTGAAGTAGTTCGCGTCTATGCAATGGGACTTGTCCCGATCTGTGAACCCATCCTCCAGAATGTCTTTTAAATATATGTGCTTATTTTCCGGCAAATCCCTGACTGGAATGTTCGTCCAATATAAACGCCTCCGGTTCTGGGCACTCACACGATTGGAGTTGAGATCAATCGGCTTGCACCCCAACGCATCTGAAATGATGTCCTGATATTCCTGTTTCATGTTGACGTTCTCCAACAGGAAATACTTTGGTTTCAACTCTTTTAACAGCCGCACATATTCAAAAAATAATTTGCTGCGCGGGTCATCAAAGTTCAATTGCTTGCCAGCAAACGAAAATCCCTGACAGGGCGAACCGCCAACCAACAGATCAATTTTCTCATAATCAGGACTGTCTGACCATTCGCATTGTGGTGGCACGACCAAGCAACCATCCTTAGTTTTTAGTTTTGTTACGTCACCAACTTGGATCGTATCTGGGAAATTTGCCTGCGTGACCTTGATGCCATATGGATCAATCTCAGATGCAAAGTAGGTGGATGGGCGAATGCCCATCCGGTTCAATGCAATCTGGGTGCATGACATCCCATCAAATAAACTAAGTACGTTCATTATATCCTCCCCTACCAACTCGCCTGATATTCGACTGAATGCCAATACTCATCGCCTTGCTGATCCGAGTCCAACCAATCTGCGGCTTTATCAAAAATCTCCGCATCCTCATGGGCGTTCTCACGCAACTCGTCCCACCAATCATCGTCACCAAAGAAAAACCCTCGGCACTCATCGTTGTCCGCTAATCCATGGTTCTTATCCTCGCCACGCAAAACCTTGGCAATCCACCGCAAATCCTCGGCACTCAAATCAATGGGACGACAATTATCCTCACCATCAGCAAACGCATTCACGATAAAGTTATGCAGAGGCGCGTGCTTACGCCAATAACCAACCTCTAGTTTCTCGCTCCTACGCACATAGCCATCAATCTTCGGCACGTTGATAGGAATAATGCCCCCATCCTCATCGCGTAAGATTTCACCCTTGGAGTCCCTCGCATATTCAGTGTGCTTGAACTTATCTCCAGTCAGATACATATCTAATCCCATTTTACCATTCCTTCCTATCTTCTTCGTTGTCCCACCCATCCTTGTAGGCGGTGACTTGCTCCTCGGTCATAAAGACCCCATCAATCCGAATGCCTTTATATGTGCCACTCGGATAATAATGTGGCTCGTACCGTCTGCCATAATAGCGGTCAGCCGAACCACGATCCCTTGGACTACCGTTTTGATTGCTTAAATCAGCCATTATTCGCCTCCATTACTTGCTGAAACTTGAACCCCGAACCATGGCACTTGTGACAATCAACAATATCACCATAATTGTCCGCCTCAAAACCATGACCGCAGCACCAATCACAATGAATTGCGTACTCAATTCTTGAACCTCGAACCACGATCTTTTCTTGAATTTCTTGCATATCGTCCTCCATGACTAATATTTATTTGTTTGTTATACATCTAAAGGGGACACGCTGTCAACAGGGGTTTGTTACAGTTGTTACAGTATAAGGAGTAATTAGCTGAAAAAAAAAAAGGAAAAAAAATTTCAAATGTAGTGTAACAAGTGTAACAAGTGTAACAAGAGAGGAGCAAATCCACGCGCAGCAACGGTTTCACCTTGTTACACTTCTCTGGTAATTTGTTACACTTGTTACACTTCTCTGTGAGTTCTGGACTACATAGTCAAAACAACTAAAATTGCTATTTTTTCATTTTCTTGGTAGAAGTGTAACATGAGTAACAAGAAAACAGATATTCTTGCAGAAGATATAGAAGCGGAAACCGGACGAAAGTTGACAAATCGTCATCGAGAGTTCGCTCGTTACTATGTTGAAGGCATCTATTCCAATGCGGAATGCGCGCGAAAAGCAGGCTATGCAGAAAATTCTGCTGGTTCGATTGCTGGTCATCTTCTGGCAGGCAAGAAATTTCCCCATCTTGTAGAGTATATCCAAGAGCTTCGCGAAGAACGTGAACGCAGATATGGCGTGACTGTGACTGGACAACTGAAGCGATTGCATGAACTTTCGTCCGGTGCGGAGGAGGCTGGCCAGTTTTCGGCCGCCATCAATGCTGAAAAGATTAGATCAGCCCTAGGTGGTTTGACTGTTGATAGGCGAGAACAAATCCATCAACTTGACGATCTGTCGCGTGAAGAGATCACCGCTCGTCTTGCTAATCTTCGTAAAGAATATCCTCAAGCATTTATAGAGGGTGAATATACAGAGGTAAAAGATGCCAGCACCGGAAGCGAACTTTTGGAACACATTGAAACGAAACCTGCCGACTAACTGTTTTTCTACACGAATAGAAAACCGCCATGGCGGTGGTGTGCCTGACGTACATTTTACATGGTCTGGGCTTGTATTCTGGTTAGAATTAAAAACAACGAAAAACAATAGCGTGCGTTTATCTCCACAACAAATCGCGTGGAATAC
>VMHT01005912.1_pt1 | contig 10331 bp, 17 predicted proteins | sample 4693611 | NCBI WGS metagenome assembly VMHT01 (sample SAMN12280063, study PRJNA550983) | marine metagenome | isolation source: seawater sampled from same location over 5 years 0.02-0.2 micron viral filtrate | place: USA: collected off the coast of southern California halfway between the port... ...
CCGCCGCCGCGCATCTTCTTCTCAGGCGGCGCGCCTTTCGTTCGGTCAAACGCGTCATCGGGTAGCGTGGGTGCCTTATTGGCCTCCTTAGTCCGGCGAACCATATCAGAATTGGGCGCACCCCTAGTTGAGCCCGGCGAAGCTCCCGCTCCTATGTTAACCCGCGAGCCTTCAGACCCGCTTACGGACCCGCCTCCATTAAAACGCCTAGGTTTCATAGCCATTTTTTAGTCTCCTGTGAAAACGGTCCCGTTTTTCATAGATTTCACGGGCGTTATATTGATCGTCGTATACGTTATAATAACCTTTTTTATCCAGCTTGTCTGCGGCTTGTTGTAATTTAGATAATCGCTGAACAAAAATCATCGCGTATTCTGTTGCTAGGCGAGGTGCAAAATCCACGTCCTGCACAAATTCGCTTTCCTCGTCATGTGGATGAAAACCCATAACCCACATATCCTTGTCTATGAACATGCCGTCAGAAATGACGTCGTTTATTTGATCGAGATAATCGTGAAAAACTTTAGGGTCTTCGTCAAATTTAAAGTCTACAATTATGGCGAGGTCAAACAAATCGTCAAAACGAGAAATCGTGTTGTATAGGCCTTGTTTGTTGTTTTCGTACTTAAACAAGACAGAAACACTGTTGGATATCCAAGCTTGTTGAGCATAAGGGCACGGTGGAAGGTTGTTAAAGTGAGGACTAGCTTTTGACAGAACCTCCGAAGACCAGTCTAACAGCTCTTGGTAAACTGCTTGTTCCGTATCCAAAGAAGGTGTCAAAAAAGCTAGGGTCATGATTGCGTCACAGAACCCTTGGTTACTTTGCGTCGATTATTCATAATCGCTCCGCAGCCCCGCGCAACAACGCCACCCCGTGCCATGTTTTTTACTTTTGCGCTTTTTGTGTTGGAAACAACGGTTTTCCCCTCTGCGCCTCCTTTTTTCTTTTTACGAGCTGTGGCGGCGCGCTCTGATTGAGTGAGGCTCTCCGCTTTGCTGCGGGGCAAGCACCGGTCAGGGTTCTTTTTGTTTTTAGACGTCCCACAGGCACCTTTGATTTTACCGTCCGTGCCTATTCTAACCCAATCTTGGTCGCGCCATTTTTTTAGCTCACCCACTTTTTTTACCCTTCGCCTTTTTGGCGTAGTTGGGGTCCTTACAATATTTTGAGGCCGCCATATTCGCATACGCGGAAGGGTACGTGTCAAAGGTACGCTCTGCCCAGGCTTTGCCTGCTGGGCATATTTTGCTTCCTTTGCTTTTTGAAGAAGATTTTTTAGACTTGCGAGAATAGGCCATTTCCTACTCCATACGATTTTACCAAGCTTTGCAGGACCAATACCTAGCGGAAAATTTGTCTTTCGCGGTATCACAAGAATGGCGAGCCCGGAAATTGCTTCGGCGCTTGGGTTGGTCCTTTTTAATGGACATGTTTGGATCGCCAAAACGAACCAATTTTATTTCCGGCCCTTTTTTAGCAAGGACCGCGCTTTTTTTGTTTTTACCGGGAGTCCGTTTAGGCTTATTAAACCCGGCAAACGTTTCGCCCCGGTATTTCACCCGGCCAGAAGGCGTCCGTGTTACGTCTTTAACAGTAGCCATATCACGCCTTAATTGAAGAAGACCGTCACGTTCGTAACGTTGGTCAACACCGCAAAACACCCGTCTGGGAACAACATCCCTTCGTCGGGAAGATACACGTTGTCATCTGTGGAATTTGCAAAGGCTAAACTTAGCAGAGTAGTACCGCTAGAGTCTGATCCGTTTTTCAAAACCAATGTGGGAGAAGACCCACATTGGTAATGAATAGCTTTAACGCGGGTGCGGCCGCCAAAAACCACTCCTGACGATGTCAAATTCGTGGATTTTACCTCAGAAGCCATAACCTACCCTTTAGCTGTGAAATACGGTCACAGACGTACACGCCGTAAACAACGAGATATAAAGGTCGCTTACTCGCATACCTTCATCCGGAATGTTTACAGAGTGCGTATCTGAAGCATCCAAATCCATGTCCAAGACCGTCGAACCCCCATTACCATCAGTGAAGGTAATGCGAGGGCTCCCGGAGGTTGTTTTAACCTGAACTTGGCGAATACGAACGGGACCGATATTGGCAGAACCCGTAGCGGTCAAACGTATCGTCTTTACATCAGAACCCGCCATGAGAGCCTCCTATTAAGAAAGGTTGGCGTTCTGTTGATACAGAATTGTAACCCGGATTTCACCTGCGTCAGTAGCGCCGGTAGTTGTCCACGTTATGCGCTCATCGGCGCTTCCAATGTCCGCCCAGGAAAGCGCGCCGCCCGCCTGTGTCGTTGGATATTTTCGGCCAACACCAGAAGCCACTGTAATGGAAAAGGCGTTGACGAACGTCGCGTTTCCGCCAACTGTGTCTCCAATACTAAGAACCGCTGTTGCATTGCCCATAGCCGTGGGGCAATCAATTACGCAATCAATGATTTGAGAGTTCGCAGGGATGACAACATCTGTGACGTTTGCTGCGGAAGCTCCACCGGCTAGTGCCGTGCCCGTAGAAAAAGTCTGGGCCATGACGACTTGACCCGTGTTTTTAATATTTGAACCAAGAGTAGTGCCCGTGGTTTCTTTAATAGTTCCAGCCTTAATAGGGCCCGAAAAAGTTGTATTACCCATGATTATCTCCTGTCGTGGGTTATGTCAGACGCAAAAGGCGTCTGTCAGGGACAATTGCAGCGTACATTAAGACCTGAAAAAAAGAAAGGGGCAACCGAAGCTACCCCTTTCAAGTCTACAGGGAGGGGTCAACATGAAATTGACCCCTCCATTATAGCACGCTTTACGCTGCGCCGGGAGTGCCGAACACAGAACGCCAATCGGAAACACCGAAGCTGTAGCGTTCACGCGCCTTGAAGCGCATGTTGCCGGTGTCAAAATCACCTTCCATCGCCGTCTTAATTGGAGAGCGATTGAAGTATTTGAAACCGTTTGGAGCGTCGGTTTTAATGAAGAATGCGTCCGTATCAACGAGGAAGTGATTAACTACCGCGCCGTCAGGAAGCATACCCATGCTCTTCGTAGCGTTAAGGTCGTTATCCGCAGTTCCTGGGCGGAGGTTCGAGTTAATAACCCGTTCCGCAATGAACTGAAGCTCTTTTGGAATAATGAGCTTCATGCCGCGAACAGCAATCTTGAGACCACGTTCGTCCGTCAGGCCAGCAATATCAATAAGCATCTGTTCCAGGGACGTCTCGTTAAGATCAGCCGCCGTGGTAAGAAGGTTACGTTGATTGCCAGAAAGACTTGGATGCGCCGTGGAGCAAAGCGCTGCGCCGTCACCAATTGCAGAAGCACCCGCCGTGAACGCATTGTTCAGGATGGCAGCCGCTTTAATCTGCTTGGTCTGGGCCATAGAGCGGGCCAGAGCCTTGGTGTAACGCGAGGCAAGACGGTCATAGAGGTTGTCTTCAACAGCCTCCTCAGTAACCGAAAATGCCAGCGCAATGGTTTCGTGCGTGTACCGAGCGGTATACGTTTCCTGAGCATCATCAAAAGTGATGGCGTTGCCTTCACTCTTAACAGGTGCCGTGGAGAAACCACCAAGCATCACCTCTTCTTCAAAGGCGCGGTCCGAAGACTCCTCCTCGAAGATTTCAGCGTGCTCGTTTTCGTAACGATCATACTCAAGACCAAACAGCGCATTAAGGCCGGGCTCAAGCTCTTTCGCAAGTTGTGCGCGAGAAATAGCCATTTCTTAGCCCTCCTTAAATGCCGGTGGAATCTGCGGTGGTCTGAGAATCAAACCTCCGAGAACCAGCGTTAAAGTGCGCGTTTAGACGAACGACCAGCGGAATACCCGCTGCCGCATAATCGGAGTTTCCAGCATCGTCCATGATGCCGACAATCCGAAGCGGTAGCGTTGCTGTCGTTGCTACAGAAGAAACACTAAGCGCGCTGTTAGACGAGCCTGTGTCTGTCGAACCCGTGCGGGCTGACGTGCCCAAGGACGCATTGGCGAATACCGCCGTAAGCGCCGTAGCACGGTCCGTAAGGGTCGCATCTGAAGCAACTTTGAAAAGCTGGTCAGGGTTATCGGCCACAAAAGCCTTAACCGGGTGGTTTGTATCAACACTAACCGAGTTGGAACCGGGCCAATAATTGATAAAGATTGGTTTCTTGGAAACCGAATCTACGTATTCCACACCCATAAGGACGCCCAACGCTTGTGTGGTGCCGCCAGAAGTGGCACCCGCTTGGTCAATAACACCGCCTGCCAGAGGCACGCAAATGCTGTATTGAAAAATAGCGTTAGTGTTGTTGGAAGCAATTTCGTACTGGGTAACGCCAGTAGAATTTACACCGCTGCCAACCATCCCAATAGGGCGAAGACCGTAGGCAGTGTTTTGATTTGCCATTGGTTATTCTCCTAAAGGGGCGGACCTGTTATTTAGGGCCGCCGAAGGTTACACGAGATTGCCGATCAGCGTTGCTGATCCGCATGGAGGAATGTGCGTTCTCGCGCATCATGTCGTGGTCAACAGCATTCATTTGATCGCGGTTACGATTACCGAAGTATTCGGTGCGTTCTTGAATGGTCTCTTCCGGAATCCGTGCGAGAAGCAAGCCGCCAACGCCGAACACACCTTCATATTTTCCCGAATCAACTACCGGGGCTTCAAAGTCAGGGTGCTCATCCTTACGAACAAGTTCCCAACCTTCCCGGAGTTTAGAACTGACGTTTTTAGTGTCGTCAAAACCACGCGTTTCGGCGCGAATCCAACGATGCCTAAAACCGTCCGGTGCGGGCGGTGAATCGAGCATAGACGGGGGAGCCCAAGGCTTACGCATAGCCTTCTTCTCCCGAGTTTTTTTTGCGCGAGGAGTGCGGTCCACGGACGAACCTACAGAAAATTCTTCTTGCTCGGCCATATTCTTAATCCTTCACGTATTTCGCGTATTCTTCTAACGGCACACCCAATTTTTTGGCTATTGCCACTTGGCTCGGGGTGAGTCGAACCTTCTTTCCTGTGCGCCCATTTGGTGTTCGCGAAGCACCAGCAACCGTTTGAGCGGGCCGTCTGCTGGAGGTTTTTGCGCCGCCGCCAAATTTTTCGGCGATACGACGATCCAGTTCAGTGTAATACTCTGAACCGCTGGGGTCAAATCCTTCGTTTTCTACGAGGGTTTTGTGTATTCCGAACGCGGCATAAGTCATTGCTTCGTCTTGTCCGAACCAACTGTTCCTAAGAGCCCACTGTTCAGCCTTTGCGTCAGGTTTTTTTGCAGGGGCCGCTTGCTGTTGCTGCGGTTGTTGCTGCTGCGGTTGCTGCTGCTGCTGCTGCTGCTGCTGTGCAGCAAAAGCCTGATCGCGAGAGTTCTGCTGTTGAAGCTGCGCTTGGGCCGCACGATCTGCCTGAATTGCCAAAGACGTAAGTTTTCTTTGAGCTTCCACTGTGGCTGCGGAATCACCTAACTCTATAGACCGAGCAAGCTGTTCTTCCGCGCGCTCCATCTCAGACGTAACTCGGTTAGAGTATTCCGAAACATAGTTTGTGTCCAAAGCCTCCATTTGGCTTTTTAGCTGAGTGGCTTCGTTCTGAACGGCGTGAGCGTAACGAACAGCTTCTTGTTCGCGACGTTCCGCTTCCCGCATTTTTTTGGTTAGGCGGTCAATTCGTTTTTGAGTTGCCGTTTCGGCGCGTTGAAAGTTTTCAGAAGAATCCTCAGCCTCGGGAGAAGTTTCAATATCTTCCTCAGTTTCACTTTCGGGAAGTTCAACTTCGGTCTCTTCCGCGTCGCCAACGTCTAATTCGACCGTGTTAGTGTCTTGAGACATAGAAAAATACCTTACAAATGATGAATGTCTTCGGGATCAAGAATTGACGCTAGAATTTCGTCATCGTTTAAGATGCGAACTTCTCCACCATCAATCTCAAAACGAGAACCCGCATAACGAGCAAACATGATCCATTGTTTCTCTTGGCACCACGGCCCGTCTGGGAATTTTTCGGAGTCCTTGTATGCCAACGGCCCCAGTTTTAAGACGTATCCCGCTTGCGTGGATATTTGGCTTTTTTCCTGAACAGAGCCCGGAAGAAACACACCGCCAGCCGTCTTGGCCTTTCCTTGATACGGAAGAATTAAAATGCGCCACCCCGTGGGATTAGGCATTCGATCCAGCAGGCTTTCACCAATTTTATCAGGGTCAAGACGAGGACTTTCCACATAGACGTCCGCCAAATTGGCTTTTTTTGGGACTTCTGGCTCGGAAAGTTTTTTTGCTATTTTTGTTAAATCTATTTTAGTCATCATATAGCTCCTGTTTTTCTAGCAGGCCCTTGAGTTCCTGTTCCACATGAGTGAGGCAATCTAAATTGCCCATTAACTCACGATAGTGCTCCATAGATTTTAAATTACCCGCCGACATGAAGGCGATGCAGCCTTCTCGACGGTCTTTTAAAATACGGAGCACTGCTTCTGTTATAGATATATCTATGGGATAACTCCTTTACTTGCTGCATACTAAATTATATTTAACACAACTTTATAAGACTTGCTAGGAGGAAATGTGTTTTTATGGGTTATATCCCCTTTAATACCTTTAACTGTTTTCGAAGTGGGGACCATCCAAAAAAGGAGTTCGGCCTTCTGACCGCCTAAGATCAACGTAAGCGTTCATGGCCTCTTCCATGGTGCCCTCGTGCCGTCGAATGTCCCTCACCTGCCACGCGCCGCCCCAGCGTATTGAAAGACCTGTTTCTTCCGCAGCTTCTTTCATGGCATCCGCCAATTGCTGATATGCGGGCATTTCCCAACAAATCTTGCCGGACAAATACGCTACTAAGTCTACAGCGTCCCCCGTTAAATGCTTGGAACGCATCGTTTGGCTCATTCCCCGAGAAACCAGCTCTTTCTGACGATCAAGACCTCGTTTGCCCTCGGTAACACCAAAATCAATGGGGCTTAGTTCCAAAGCGCGTTTTACCGTGTCCGAAAGTTCCGGCTTAACCCCCAACAAACGTTCCCTAGAACGCGAAGAAAGCACCCAATTATGGCTCATCGACCCTGACCCCTATATTTTTTCCAGTTCTTTCTTTTGTGTTTGTTCTTAGGAAAAGAACGAACGCTATGACCAATGCTGGTGACGTGTTTACGTTTTGGCGGACGGGCCAAAGAACCAATTGATGCTCTGGCAACCATTATTTGATCACCTTCGTGTCAGTTTTCTTGACCTTGTCGAAGCTCCTCATTCCCCCAATTCCGAGCATTCCCAAAAGAAGGGGCATCATGACGCTCATATCGGCCTGTGGGATCGAGACTCCAAACCCCGCAGCAATGGGGCTGACCAAAAAATTCACCGCCATGCCGGACACCGCCACATAGCCCGCCAAGGGTCGCCAAGACGCCTGGAACCAATTCCCCTTGGCATCCGCCTTCAGCACTTCAATTTGTTGGAGAAGCGCCTGTTGGGAATGTCGTTCTGACATCGTGGCAAGCTCGTGAGCGATCTTGGCTTTAGTGTCGGCGTCAGGGATTACTTTGTCCAACAATCCGGTGATTGGACCGATTAGTGCTGACAGCATTTTGACCTCCTGTGGAAGCTAAGTAATTGATTTATTGGTTTAAAGGTGGATGTTTTCCGTTATGCATGGACAACAGTTTTGCCACTGAGCTATGAAGACTAGAGATTTCCGCCTGCATTGTGGCAACCTCGCGCGCCCGCACCTCCATTTTATCTGGAGCCAGCATACCGGACAGAACGCCCAGCTTCTGATTTGCCACTTCCATATGGGCCTGCTGCCGATCCACCGTTGAGTCCAATTTCCGCAGCCGGTGTTCAATGTCGGACAGCGTTTCAATGACTGCCGCCAGTTTCGTTTTTACAATCACGGCAGCGCTGACCACCGACACGCCCATACCCGCCAGCGTGAGTATTAGACGTAAATCTAATTCACCCATCGGCCTTCTCCAAAAAACCTAGTGCGAGCTAACAGCTAATGTAGCTCTTGCCCTTTATGGCAGCGCCTGCACCACGAACAGTCATGACCTTACGCGTATTCCCAAGCATAGGTGCTTCGGCGGTTTTCCCGTAAGGAATACGTCCCTGACCTTGAATGTCGGCATATGGAACAGCTTTAGGAGCGTCTTTAGGGGCAGACCCGTTTACTCGAACTGTACGGTTTCTCATTGTGGCATACCTCCGCCATTAGATTGTTGTTTCAAAATTTCTCTTTCCATGGCCGCATCAATACGGGCCTGCGTTTGTCGCTCTTGCGCTTCAATCCGTTCCTCGAACTGTTGCGCACGCATAGCGGCGGTCTGCTGATCCAATTGAAGCTTGCCCTGGTCTACTTGAGCATCCGCCTGATCCGATTGAGCGCGGAGCTGCAATTCTTTCTCCTTGAGCTGAACAACAGGGTCTGGAGCACCCGCGCCAGAAATCTGACCGGAAAGTTGCTTAACTTGTTGCAAACCTTCCGCTATGAATTGAGCCGTTTGTTGCTCCATCTGAAGCATTTCGTCTTCGGAAGCAGCTTGCCCACCACGTTGTTGAACCTGTTGCATGTAAAGAGCTACAGATTGCTCCCGAGCTGCAATCTGAACATGCTCCATAATGTGTTTCTGAAGGCTCATAGACACCAAAGGAAGCTGTCCTACCATGGGGCTAGTGCCAAAAACCAAATGCGACATGATGTGAGCTTGGTGGTTTTGACCCTCAAAAGCTTTCAAAGGCAGCATATCCAAAGAATTTATGTTTTCTTGGGCTGGGTCCAAAGGCTCGGGTGTTTCTGCGGGGACCGCCTTCATCAAACGATCCACATCTGAGATGCCTAAAGCCTCGTACATGTCACGATACACTTCGTGCATATTGTGAATTTCAGGGGCTTGGGCCGCAAGCTGCATCTTTGTCTGAGCTAGAACAATCCTTTGAGCCTGACTAAACACATTTGGGTTGCTTACAGGGATTACGTCCACACGATCATCAAAGTCTTGAGCCATAACCGACTGATCGTCGCCCGCCACGGCGTAAGGATATTCTTGCGGCAAGCTTTCCGACATTACACGCGCCAAAATCTTAAACTCTTGGCGCATAGCATAGTGAAGGCGCTTGTGAACGGCGCTCATGACCCTAGAGCCCTGCTCTAGCATCGCCATGGTAGTACCTACCGCAGCTTGATCGTTGCCGTCCCCAACCTTTAAATCGGTTATCGTAGCAAACCGCTGACCAGCTTGAACCACAAAACCTAAAAGATTGAATAACGTCTGATCCGGACCCTTAAAGGGAAGCGGCATCAAACTATCCCGGATCGCGCCCCCCGGAGCATCCACGTCACGGAACTCTCCGGGCTGAAGCGGATCGTCATCGTCCCGGATACGCAAACCACGCGCTTTGAAGCCCGCAGGGAGGTTGGAAAGGGTTCCAGCATCAATTAACTGACGCAGCGCCGACGTTGCCGTTCTTGACAACCCACCAATGGTATGAATTAAGCCTAGACCATAAAAACCAAAGCCGGGAAGGAACTTATAATGCGTAAAATACTGTATTTTACGCTTTAAAGTGTCATCTTCCTGGTAGTTCCGTCGAATAGACAGCACCTCGCCGTTATCCTGAGACAACGTTACGATGTACGGAACCTTAATTCCAGTGGGTTCGCCGTCTTCGTCAAGGTCTTCGTAACCTTCCAAGTCTAAATCAACATGACACTCCAAAAGAGTGCAGTCGTAATCTACTTGATTAGGCTCAAAACCTTCGATTTTATCTATTTCTTGACCGACGCCGGAAGTGTTCGGCTGTGCCGGGCTTACTTCAACGTCACGGTAGAAACCAGCAACTTGGTTTTTACGCAAATCGTTCAAAGACATTCGAACAACCTGCGTAATGTTAGGACACGTCTCCAAATCAGACGTCTCGTAAGGAACGACAAGGTTCTCAGACGGGACAAATTTGGAAACCGCGCGACCTAACGTTTCGTCATAATACGTTTTTTTAAACGTTGAACCCGCCAAAGGCAGGTAGAACAACATTTGATCCATATCAGGCGTATATTCTTCCATCACACTCGTGATGTAATAGTTCATGAAAGTCTTTACGCGCCTAGCTTGCGCAACTTTCTCACGAGTTTCGTTACCCATGACCACAGTTCGGACAGGGCCCGAAGAAGGTAACAATTCGTTAAACGCTTGAGCTTGAAATTGCGTTGCAGCTTCCGCCAAAAGCGGATGAGTGACGCCCGAAGCGCCTCTAAACGGTTGCGTACGCTCGTTGTAAGTGAAACCCAGAAGGTCCAAACCGTCCGCATAAGCTTCCTCCCATTCTTGCCTGCTCGCCTTATTAGAATCAAAATCTC
>VMHT01089180.1_pt1 | contig 10331 bp, 8 predicted proteins | sample 4693611 | NCBI WGS metagenome assembly VMHT01 (sample SAMN12280063, study PRJNA550983) | marine metagenome | isolation source: seawater sampled from same location over 5 years 0.02-0.2 micron viral filtrate | place: USA: collected off the coast of southern California halfway between the port... ...
CCTCACCGGTGGCGTGGCGTTCGAGGAATCGCCGCTGGCCAACGACGTGAACCCGGAAGTGAACTACCTGGACGCCGACCGCACCGTGATCGGCCTGGGCATGAGCGCCACCTTCGACCACGTCTACGGCCTGAAGCATCCGCTGCGCCTGGACTTTGGTTATCAGTATCACCTGATGGACAAGCGTGAATTCCGCATCGTATCCAGCCAGCCGACCGCACTGAACGACGACGTGGTGGAAACCGCGGGCGACGTCAATGTATTCGCCGGCTCCATCAGCATGCAGTTTTAAGGGGGCATCATGAAGACAAGAATTATCAAGCGGAAAGGAACGCTGCTGTCCTCCGTCGCGCTGCTCGGCACCGCGATGCTGCTCACCGCCTGCGGCGGTGACGGCGGCGATTCACCTGTCGACGATTTCGGCAGCAACCCGGGCGAGGGCGACAATCAAGCGCTGCTCTACGCCTATCCCAATAACGGCCAGGGCGAAATCTCCACCGCCGCGCCGGTGGTGCTGCGCTTTTCCAGTGCCGTGAACCTGGGCGACGCCGGGAACGCCATCACCCTGTACGAGGGCGATGTGGAAACCGGCACGGCGATCGGCTTTACGCCGGAGCCGGTTAGCGGCGAGCCCAACAACGTGCTGCTGCAGCCCGACGAGGATCTGAAACCGCAGCAGACCTACACCGTGGTCATCGACGACCTGCGTCTGCGCAAAGGCACCGCCAAGGATCAGACCCTGACCTTCACCACCCGGCCGCTGCACGAAGGCCCGAAAAGCCTGGTGGTGAAAGACGACACCTTCGAGGTGAGCCGCCGCATGCCGAACGGCTCGGCCATGGAACCGGTGATGGATTTCTCCAGCTTCCGCTTCCAGTTCACCCAGCCCATCGATCGCGCCACCGCCAACTATGGCGACGGCAACACCGTGGTGCTGCGTGACGGCGCCGGCGACCCGGTGGACGCCACGCTGCTGATCGACGGCGCCTACATGACCGTGGACCCGGACGCGGAATACCTGAACGCCGGCGAAACCTACACCCTGGACATCACCGCAGACCTGGCCAGCACCTACGGCGAGACCTTCGGCGCCGAGAGCTACACCTTCACGCCGAAAGACTCTTCCCCGGGCCGCGAACCGGCGATCCTGGTACAGAAACTCACCCAAGGCAGCACCTCACGCCTCACTGGAAAACCGGTGAACGAAGTGCCCGTTAACGGCACTCTGCTGGGCGAGAACAAAAACATCACGCAGGCCAGCGCCGAAGTGGTGCGCGCGGAACTGGCGGACGTCACCACCTACACCGATGTCACCCCAATCCGTCTGCCCAAAGGCACAGTTCTGAACGGCGCGGAAATCAACCCGATCCTGATCGGCGGCGAAGTACCGGCCGGCTTCGGCTCCGGCGACGTCACCATGACCGTGCTGTCCGACGCCAGCGGCTACCTGGTGCCGAACCCCTACGCCGAGAACAATCCGGACGCTCTGCGTATCGTGCATCTGCTGATGGACGTAGGCATCGCCACCAGCGAGGCGCGCGCCAATGGCGCCTTCACCCAGGACTTGCTCCACATCGAGCTGGTAGGCCTTGCCGAAGTTGATCCTGAAGCCGGTGTGCTGAACCTGGATGCGGTCAGCGTCGTTGAACCCAACATCCTGGGCCAGGAATATGGCTACGGTATGCTCAGCTTTCAGCTACAAAGCTATAAGGATCAGAACAACCCGCCGCAGACCGTAGACGATACAACTGGGCCTGTTCTACAAAGCTCTGTTCCAACTGTAATTGCATCCGGAATGCAGGATGAATTTATTAATGATTACATCGGTGAATCAGGGACTATAATCTTGAATTTTAATGAACCGCTATCTAAAAACAATGGAGATGACGCTGTTCGTCTTTACAAAAACGGATCAATTCAGGCCATAACGCACACCATCGACGGCGCGTCAATAGTCATCGAATTGTCTGAGAAGCTGGAGCGGGGTATTGGGGATGAAACAATTTCATATAGACTGGAAGTCTTGGATTCATTAACTGATACAGCTGGCAACAAAATCAGTTCCGAGATTGTATTGCCCTTTAGCTTTAATAGCATGGCTGCGCCGAAACAGGTCGATATAGCTGGGTCAACTCCTGAACTGAATGACGATATCAAGCATGCGCCTGTGATTCTTTCCGCCTATCCCGGCTTTCCCTGTGCGCTTGACCAAAGTACTCGCGACTTGACTAGCGGCATTGCAGGCAGGTGCGAAGAGGGCTTCCCCGGCGCTGATTCTGGAACCGATCTCGACATAAAAGAGGCTGACGATCTTATCCCTGTAATGCAGGTCGCTCCTACTCGGCCCATTGTTGTAACTTTATCTAAAGAGATAATGGCCGAGAGCGTTAATCTTGGTGAGAATTTTCTAGTTGAAGAGATTAATCAGAATGGTGTAGTGATCGGTGAAGTTTCTGGCCAAATCGAAGTTTCCGGCGAAACTATACTATTCTGGCCAGGAGAAGCCTGGAATGAAGGTGCTATGTACCAGTATACATTGAAATCAAATGGTGATGGGCCGAAAGGAGCCGGGGGGCAACCTTCACTGCCGGCGACCGAACCGGTTATTTGCGATGGGACGCAAGCCATTTGCGATATTGAATCATTGCCAATTCAAACCATAGCCTTGGGCGATTTGCGTATTGAAGATGCAAACGAGAATGGGTTCATGCAAATAAAAGAAAAGCAATGGCTCAAAGCTGGCCCTGATTTTGCGGCTGGCGGGCCCGATTTTGTCCAATACTTTCAAGGTGGCGCTAAATCAAGGAATATCTTGCAAAGACTATCTACTTCTGGAGTTTCTGACACTAATAAAAACTTCTTTCATGAGATCGAAGGCTTGCAGAGTGAAGCGCCGTCAAACCCGAGGCTGCTGGGTGTGTATAGTTTCGATAAAGAAGAAGTTGGGCCGACGGATCAATTTGATACATATAGCCCTGAGGAGTTTGATCCGAACGGGGTGGTGGGCTCTCCGAATAGCGTAAAAGTGCTATCAAGAGGCGCTACGTCTGAATTACCGCTGGGCAATGGCATTAACGGAGCTAACGTTGGATGTGGCTATAAAGCGCCTTTCGAATTCGAGAATCCAACACCTATGGATTGTCCGCAAAGGAAATTTAGTTATTTGTTAACTAGTTTGAACGCCGAGGTCACCGATACTTACGTTCCTGATAAGGGTTTGCAGGTATTAATATGGCCAGGTCAAATTGTTGGGACGTCGCTGGACGTAAATAGTCCATTCCTGCTTTTTCAAGGCCTTCCTCCGTTCAACGTTCGAGGAACAACCGGTCCACAGATTCTTAGGATGCGCTTTTCTAAAGATGAGTTTGGCGAACGGACACAACCCATAAAAGCATGGATAGCTAATAATGATGGTGATCTTGAACTAACAGCGGAAGTTGATTTGTATTTGGACGCGCCCTATTTGAACAGGTTCGCCACTTTCTCTGATATCTCACATGATTTCGTCAGTTATGAGCTTAAGATGAATCTGACGGGGAGTGTAGATTTCTTGGATGATGGAAGAATGGTTGTGAACCAATATAATATCGATCCGATATCTCTTTTCGTGAATATATTTAATAACGATGGAGCCAAGCTTGGTTATGCCGATATGTTTATACCTGAGCGTGGATCTAAGCTGCAGCTGATATCGGAAAATATAAAATAGAGGGGGCGTGAATTATTATATTAAGCCCGACCTGGTCGGGCTTTTTTTTGTGTTTCCGAATTTGAGAAGCTGGTTCGTATATGTTTGGGCGTGCAATAGGGAGCTATAGTGGTTGATATAGATGTTGCAAATGATTTTAATGACAGTGTCTGGTTATTGTTGGAGGCTCCGGAGAAAAGAGTCACTCAGGGAGACTTGTTTTATTTCGAGGATGCCGAGCCAACAAGACGTTACGGTATAGTGGTTACTGCGGATTGTGATCTTGAAAATCGTAAACACTCAAGGCTAGTATCACTAGTCCCGCTGTTGGATCTGGAGTCCATTTTATCGAGTTGCCTCTATATCGATTATTTGGAGAAAAACAGGTCACAGATAGGAAAGTTCCTTGGAGATATCTTAAAGATTTCTTGGCAGTCCGCTGGCCCATCTTTTGACGCCGGAGTGGAGGCCGTGATGCGGGAAAGTTATGATGTGGAGGATTATATTAAAGAAGCTGCAGATGTTTATTTGAATAAAGCAGACAGTGTCTCTAAGTCGGCGTTTATAAAAATAATTGAGAGCCTGGGCCATCAACCTAAAAACGCTTACTCGAAGTTTGAGCAACAGGTTCGCAGTCGCGGTGATATCATGCTTCTTGATCGTCCTGCGCTTGTGTTTGATGATGTGAAAATCGTTTGGTTACGACAAATATGGCAAGTAAGTTTGGGCAGTCTCGCGCTTCGAAACTCACGATATAAAGCAGGATCCGGCCATGGTCAGCATGTGGCTAGGCTGGCTTCACCTTTTAAATATAGACTTACTCAGCAGTTTGGCCAGGTGTTTTCCGATATAGGTGTGCCCGATATATGTTGTGAGTGGTTGGGGCCAAAAATGAAGGAGCAACATAATGAAAGATGATTTTCGTTATTTGATTGTCACTGAAGCGGCGTTGGATATCATACTAACTCATAGGTTGTTGGACGACACTGGAATTCCGAAAGAGAAGTCGCGCTCAGGTTTAATAGCCAAAACTCTAGACGAGGAAACCTTGGCGTATGCTTGTGGAACGGAGCAAGAGACTGATTTTTTTGCTTTAGTAACCATCGATGAATTACGCAAGCTGGGCGGCCCTAAAGATATAGTTTATGCTCGTATCGCGAGAGTGCTAAAGTCCGCGAGAAAACCTCCGATCCACTTGCCACGATCATGGGCTGAGTTTCATCATGGAAGTTTAATCTCTTTTTTTGCTGAATCGCAAAAGCAGGATTCCAGGAGGTGGATAGCAAAAATCGACGGAGAGAAAAAGTTCGTTTTTTTTCCAAAATTAACGGACTCTAGAAACACCGTTAATTTAGAAAGTTATCAGTCGCCAAAAGTTTCGCCTCCCTTTTCTCAGCTAGCTGCGCTGATCGAAACAGCTAGTAATGAGAGACTCCAGAACGGTAACGAAAAGCAGACGTTTGTTAAAGAGTTTGATCTTTCTGCAATAGGTGGAAGCGCTGTCGTCGCAGGGCACTCGTTTGATGACTGGCTACCTAAATTATCAGATGCTCAAAGAAGAGCTGTAAAGCTTCCGCCCACAGAGTCGTTAAGAGTGGTCGGTCCGGCTGGCACGGGCAAGACGCTCACCTTGTGCATGCGTGCAATTTACTTGTCGAAGCATGAGTCAATAATTGGAGGAAGGAAGCGCATCCTTGTTGTTGCTCATAGTTGGGCTATGGCTGAGCGTATCGATCAAATATTGACTACTTTAAATCTTGGCCAAATACCCGATAGGATTGTAGTTCTTCCTCTACTTTCTGTTATTCAACTGCATTCTAATAGTTCTATGGGTGCTCATCATGAATTACTTGGCGACGACTCGCAGGACGGATCAAGACGTGTTATTGAAATAATTGAAAGAATTCTTTCAGAGGACAACTTCACTCTTGGCCCAGTCTCGAAATGGATACGTGAAGCCTATTTTTCTGGTGTTGGGTCGAATGCGCACGGCGAGCTGGTTTTTGATCTTTATGAAGAAATAACGGGCGTTATTGCAGCACAGAACATTTTTCCAGGCGATAATGACAAGATTGCTGACTACTATTCCATGCAAAGAGAGGATTATCTTCCACCATTCGAATCTCGTGATGATCGAATGTTTTGCATGACAGTTTTTGAGTCTCTTCTGTCTAGGCTGATAGATCGTGGTTTAATTACCACCGATCAGTTTATTTTAGACTCTATACGCGTATTTGAGACGTTTTCTTGGAATGTGCGGCGCCAAACCGAAGGATATGATTATATTCTTGTAGACGAGTTGCAGCTTTTTGGGCCTCAGGAGCGTCTCGCTATATCATTGCTGGCAAGCACAAGAACCGGTTTTGCCTGGGCTGCAGCCGAAGATCCGTCGCAGGGAGTGTTTTCTTCTCTATATGGTCGTGAAGGGAAGGCGCCACCGCTCGATGATATTTATTTGCACGACGTTCACAGGTTTAATTATGGTTTATTTAGATTTATTGAGTTTGTATATGGAAAGTTTCCTTTAAATGTTCCTCCTTTAAATATAGACCACGCCGGCACCGGGCGATCCAAGCCGGTGTTGAGCGCAAAAATTGAGGAAACGCGGTTGGTTCCACAAGTTGTTAGTTGCGCCTCACAAATTGTCTCTAGCTTGAAGCAGAATGAGCGTCTCGCGGTTGTACTAATAGGAGATGGCGCGGATGATATCGTCGAGGCGCTAAACCACGAACAGCTAAATCCCGTACGGCTTAGTAGTTTTGATGACGTTGAGAGGTTGGCATACCAAAAGAAGGCCATTGTTGTTTCGCCATGGCAGTTCATCGGGGGTACCCAGTTTTCACATGTGTTACTTGTCGTGACAGAATCGGCAACGCCACAAAGTTCCTTTTCTCGATTACGGGAGCTTACAGCGATATATTTGGGAGCCAGTAGGGCTTCGGACCATCTCCAAGTATTTTGTGGATCACGCATACCGCAAATTCTTCAGGAGGCTATTGAAGCAGATGTTATTAGTGAAATGAACTAAGCCGCGTGACAATAATAGCAAGCGGCCGGAATCGTAACTTTTTGAGCTGATCATGAACCGTGTGGGTCGTTAGCGGTGAATCTAGGTAATATTTTTATGGACCGTAGTAGCTCAGGGAAGGGGTTATGAACAGAGTGGTTGCTTTATATCGGCGATATGTGTAAATAAGAGCCGACCTGGAGGCCCAGGTCGGCGTTTTTGTCGATGCTAGAAGTTTAAGCTAGTTTATTACCAAGCATTAACATCGTTGTTGGCACTAAGACCGGTGGGGTCGATAGTAGTTACGGAGCAGCCACTGGAACCGATGGAGCTGTTGAAAGTGAAGAACGAGTCGTCACTTACGGAGGAGGTTCCGTTTTGGAACTCGGCTTGTACCGGACCGGAACAAATCGGTGTACCGCTCAGTTCTACCACAACACCCCTGAACTCGCCGGGTACCGGATCGAGCGCCGCAGCATCAGCAGGGGACTGAGAACCCGGAATACCCGGGCTGGTAGCAGTTGAGTCGGCATACGCAGTCCAAGGGAAGCCAGCCAGATCGATGAAATTACAGGTGAAGCTACCTGCGGTAACACTGCCGCCAGTGACCACAATCTCAATTAAATCACCAGCAGAGTCATAAGTAACGTCGCCAGTAAGCGACAGGTTACAAGTAGGTGTGATGCCCGAAGCGGACAATTCGGTCTGGCCTGAGAAGGTGTAGGTGCCCGGGCCCGGCTGCAGCGTTTGCCAGGTGCCGGCGACGTTTGCCGGGCTCAATTGCGCCTGAGAAACGGATGCCGTAGCCAAGGCCAGTGCACCTGCTACGCCGAGTGCTGCTTTCTTCATCATTTCCATAGACATGAGAGTCTCCTAATTCTTCCGTTTATTTGGATGGTTTCGGCAGCGATTCTTTACTTCTTCCATGGTCGCCGCCGTGTCGGTTGGTGAGTTGTTGTTTTGCTCCCCGAACCGACACGATTCACGTTAGAGGAGGCGGGAAGACGAGAGAATAGTAAAAAATGAAAAAGGGTGTTTCTAAAAATGAAAACATGAAATTCAACGCGTGTATAAAAGAGAGCAAGAACAGTGAGTTAAGGTCGAATTTCTGCGTACAACCATAAACAATAAAAATTTCGCTTGCCCGACGAACGGTAGCATATGGCCGATGAACGGTAGTGTTTTGGAGGGGTCAGCAAAAACGTGACCGGAATTTTGTCCACTTTTTAAAATACGGTTCCGTTTTAATTGTAAGCCTTTTGCTATTTTTTCTGTAAGTTTTTGACCATTAGGTCCATTTGTTACCTAAAGTAGCATTTTAACCATTCTGTAGTGTTTCTATTTGCTGGTTGGTGTCGCTGGTCAAGCACTTCGTTCGTTGATTATCGAAAGATTTTGCATTCTCGGTGCTTTCTTTGCGTTCCTGATTCGTCACGAAGTGCTGCTATAAAGACGGTAGGCGCCCTTTGACTGTCTACGTGAATGGTGGTTCGCACTTCTTCGCCTACAGGTGTGAACAGGATCGCTACCGCTTCACTCCTCGCGCGGTGCCGTGATGTCTCAACTCTGTATTGCCGAGGCGGCCGTGCCGGCGTAGTTTCAGAGACGGCGGTCACCGCTGCGGTAGTACGGCCTGTAGCACCTACATCAGCTTGTATGACCAGCTCGTTTCCGACCTGGTTCTACGATCCGGCGGACGTGCCCATGACATTCCACAATGTCGGGATATCGGTATGTGGAGCTACGGGCAGTGTGTCGCTGGAATACAACAACTGGAACACGCCCTAGACGGTTCCTGCCTACCGTCTATCGACGATCGGGTTCTTCAATGCTGCATTGGGCTCTTGTCTGTTAAACGGCGTCCTGCAGATGCAGGGCACCGACTATAACCTGGTTAATAACTGATCCTGTCGCGGCGGTGGCCCCTCGGGCCGCCGTTGTTAGTTGCGGTCACTCCCTTATTTTGATCGCGGCCTGATTTGCTTTCTAGACGGTCGGTCGGGCTCTGGTGTGTCTAGACCACGCTTGGCGATACCCATCGACGAGGTGCCTATGGACAAATACGACCGCAGGATGAGTATGAAATGAGGGGGTGCGCATGTTCGGTGATCAAGAGAAGCGAAAGCGTTGGAGTTGCAGGCTGGATACTGAATTGTACAATTGTCCAATGATTATTGCCGACACCAATATTTTTCTCGCCGCCGCTCTGGATGAACCGGAAAAGTCCGATATCGTACGGCTCACGGCTCACGGCTCACGGCTCACGGCTCACGGCTCACGGCTCACGGCTCACGGCGGGCGCGGGTGTAATCTGTGCGCCGGAGATTCTTCCCTATGAAATAGGTAATGCTTTGAGTGCGATGCGCCGTCGCCGGAAACTGACCGAAGACGAAGCCATCAGCGCTTTGCACATTACCTTGCGGGTCCCGGTTCGCCTTATGCCCGTGGACATCGGGCGGGCTTTGCGCCTTGCCACGGATTTCGGAATCTATGCGTACGATGCGTATTTTCTGGAGTGCGCGAGAAACCACGGTGGCAACCTTATTACGTTGGACCAGCAAATGAAGCGCGTCGCCGTCCAACTTGGTCTGCGCGTCTTGGAGCTATGAAATGAAAGTGTTTACCTACTCTGAAGCGAGACAGAACCTGGCGAAGTTGCTGGATCTGGCGAAAACCGAGGAGGTCCACATTCGTCGAAAAGACGGCTCTGTCTTCATTTTGCGCGCGCAAATCGAGGCGGTGGAATCACCGTTCGACATCCCTGGCATAGGGACGCAAGCCCGTACCGAAGACATTTTGGATGCGGTCGCGGATACCCGTGCCCGCACCTGAATAGCAGCCTCACGCCTTCGGCCAGCTTCGGTGCGTTTTATGGGCGCCTTTGGTGGCCGGGAAGTGCTAATCAGGCTTTTTGCGGTGTCCGCAATTAGCGTCTATTTCGTCGCTTTTGGCCTTAGAATCGCCGGTTGGCACCGGCTTTGCCCGCAATGGTTCCCCGGCGAGACCTTCCCTGAAATGCACGACCTGCAGGAGGCGTACGAGATGATCACCAACCGGTTCGAGGAATGGAAAGAGCGCCAGCGCCTGGTGGGTGCCTCCCAAGCGGAGCTGGAACACCTGGCCGACGGCGTTCTGGACGCCACCAGCCTGGACGATCTTTTCCAGTAAAGGACGGGTGCCCTGGGGAGTGACAACGTTTGGCAATCCCCGGTCTTTTGCGGCAGCCGCATTTAATCTTGGAAATCACGCAAATCCCGCCTTTTCGCCGTGCTTTGCCAGCTTTCTAGCCGTGAACGGGCCGCAGTGCGCCTGTCCCTTCCTTACGGCTTGGGTACCCGTCTGCCCGGCCCCTTACAAATACGCTCTCGAATCACTGACTCATTTTTCCGCTATTGCCCACAGCCAGAGCGCTAATCCCAGTGGCACCCTGCTTCCTCAACACAAGGAGGTGGATTGTGACCAAGAACGGAAGTCAAAAAATGGGTGGCAAACATGGGCGCCCTCATTGTATCTTATTGGATACAGGTGCTGCATGAACGCCGTGATCACCACACAGGTCTTTCGAGAGTGGTTGCACCGACTCAAGGATGAGCGCGGCCGCATGGCGATCCTTAGACGTATCAGCCGCGTCGAACA
>VMHT01091658.1_pt1 | contig 10331 bp, 11 predicted proteins | sample 4693611 | NCBI WGS metagenome assembly VMHT01 (sample SAMN12280063, study PRJNA550983) | marine metagenome | isolation source: seawater sampled from same location over 5 years 0.02-0.2 micron viral filtrate | place: USA: collected off the coast of southern California halfway between the port... ...
GTTTCTAGGCAAAATGTCATACTGTATGATTTATGTTTTTTTATTTATAAAACACCCTACAATAGTTAAATGATTTCTGGAATATTAGTTAAAATTTTATCCATAGTGCTTTTAATGGCTGTTGGATTAGTACTTATACTTGGTATTGGAACTTTATTTAAAGGGGGAGAAACGAGTAAAAAATATTCAAATAAATTAATGCAATTGAGAGTTTTGTTACAGTTCATAGCGATTATAGCTTTAGTGTCATTTGCGTATTTCTTTAAAAATTAATTATATTTTATTAACCATTCTTTAAATTTTTTATCGGCAAAATTTGTAGATCCAATTATTCTTGCAAATTCTAATCCCTCTTTATTAAAAATAATTGATGTTGGTACACCTCTAAGTCCAAATTTTTTTGCTAAAGTGATAGGGGAGTCAAAATATACTTCTAAATTTTTAATTCCTAGATCCTCAAAAAATTTAAAAGATTTTTCATTACTATCTTTGCCAATATTTATAGGAAATATCTTTAAATTATTTAAATTTTTACTTTCGGTTAATAAATCTAAAGATGGCATCTCTTCCTTACATGGAGCACACCAGGTAGCCCAAAAGTTCAATATTATGAGATTTCCCTTGTAATCATTTAAACTTAACTTTTTATTTTCAGCGTCTAAAAACGTTATATCGTCGTATTTTTTCAATTCTTTATTAATAACCAGATTTTTTATATTTGTGGCTTCACTAGCAAATGAATTTGATAGCATAAAAATAAATATTATTAAAAATCTCATGTTAAATAGGTATAATTAATTATCATGGTAAAAAATAAAAACAACCAGGCAATATGGGGCACGAGAATTAAAAATAGTTTGCCTGAAATTTCTCAAAAAATTGGTAGCTCTATAGATATAGATAAAAGACTTTATAAAGAAGATATAGCTGGTTCAATTGTTCATGTAGAAATGTTATTTAAACAAAAAATTATTTCCTTCAAAATTAAAAACAAAATTATCTATGGTCTAAACAAAATTGAAAGAGAAATATCTAGCAAAAAGTTTGTGTTTGAAAAAAAACACGAAGATATTCATATGAATATTGAAAAACGTCTTTTTCAAATAATTGGAGAAGAGGCCGGCTATGTTCACACAGCGAGATCTAGAAATGACCAGGTGATAACAGATTTAAAAATTTGGATTAAATCAGCGACATTTAAAATTAATATGATGTTGAATGATGTAATTAAAAATTCAATTAAATTAGCTGAAAAAAATATAGAAACTATCATGCCAGGTTTTACCCATCTAAAAAACGCGCAGGCAATTTCATTCGCACATTACTTAATGGCTTATGTTGAAATGTTTAATAGAGATAAAGAAAGATTTAAGAATAATTTAAATAATTTAGATGAAAACCCATTAGGGGTTGCTGCACTTACTGGAACTTCATTTAATATTGACAGAAACTATACAAGTAAAAAACTTGGTTTTAAAAGACCAACAAATAATTCAATTGATACAGTTTCTGATAGAGATTTCGTTTTAGATTTTCTTTACAGTACCTCAGTCTGCTCACTACATTTATCAAGAATAGCTGAAGAATTAATAATCTGGAATTCTGATGGTTTTAACCTAATAAATTTATCTGATAAGATAGTAACAGGTTCTTCAATAATGCCACAAAAAAAAAATCCTGATCTCCTAGAATATCTAAGAGGTAAATCTGGAGTTACCTTTGGAAATTTATTTTCAATGTTAACCATTTTGAAAGGGCTACCTCTTTCATATTTTAAAGATCTTCAAGATGATAAAGAAATCATTTTTAAATCAAATGATATTCTTTTTGAGAGTTTAAAAATATTCAATGAGATATTAAAAAATATAAGCCCAAATAAAAAAAGAATGATTCAACTGGCTAATTCAGGTTATATTACTGCAACTGATTTAGCTGATTATCTTGTTAAAAATCATTCAATGTCTTTTAGAAAAGCTTACCAGAAAACAGCTTTATTAGTTAATTTAGCAGAAAAAAAGAAAATTAGATTAGATGAGTTATCTTTAAAAGATTTAAAAAAAATAGAACCAAAATTAACAAATGATGTTTTAAAAGTGTTTGATTTAAAGAATTCTGTTAATTCTAAAAAATCTTATGGTGGAACATCTTTTGATAATATCAAAAAAATGATAACTAAATATAAAAAACAGAAATGATAAAAAAAATTACGTTAGTTGTATTGTTTTGTTGTGTTGTAGCTTCTTGTGGTAAGAAAGGTGATCCTGAATACAAAAAATCTCAAAAAGAATTCAACACAAAAACAATTTTAATTAACAAGGTTTAATGAAATATATAAATAATAGATTAAAGATAGAAAAAATTTATTTGCAAAAAATTGCAAATAAATTTGGTACACCTTTTTACTGTTATTCATACTTAAAATTAAAAGAAAATATTTATAACTTCAAAAAAAATTTTAAATCTTTTTCTCCATTAATATGCTTTGCGGTTAAGTCTAATACCAATCTTAATTTAATAAGAGAAATTAAAAGATTTGGGTTGGGGGCTGATGTGGTTTCTCAAGGAGAGCTTATGATGGCTTTAAAAGCAGGAATTAATCCAAATAAAATTGTATTTTCTGGTGTTGGAAAAACTGCAAGTGAATTGAGTTTTGCCATAGAAAAAAAAATATTATTAATCAATGCTGAGTCTTTAAGTGAAGTAAAAGAAATTAGTAAAATTGCAAAATCAAAAAATAAAAAAGTTAAAATTGGAATAAGACTAAATCCAAACACTGATGCAAAAACTCTCAGTCAAATATCCACAGGAAAAAAAGAAAATAAATTTGGTGTAAATAAAAATATATTTACTGAGATAATTAATTTTTGCAAAAAATCTAAAAATATCGACTTAAAATGTCTCAGCGTTCACATAGGTAGCCAAATTTTAGATCATAAACCATATGGAAAAATGCTTAAAGCTGTTAGTGATATTCTAAATAAAACTAATCATCACTTTGAGTTCATAGATTTAGGCGGAGGAATGGGTATTACTTATTCTAACAAAAACAAGAAGCTAAATTATAAAAAATACAATATTGCTATACTTAACTTCCTTAAAAGACATAAAGCTAAGATCATATTCGAACCCGGTAGATCTATAATTGGAAATACTGGCATACTGGTATCAAAAGTAATTTATATCAAAGACAGTGGAAGAAAAAAATTTATTATTTTAGATGCTGCAATGAATGATTTAATGAGACCTGCACTATATGGAGCATTTCATAAAACTTTGCCAGTTATTAAATCTACTAAAATTTCAAAAAAAATTTATGAATTTGTTGGTCCAATTTGTGAAAGCACTGATAAGTTTGTTACTTTAAAAAAATTTCAAAAATTAGAAGAAAAAGATTTAATAGCAATATGTGATGTTGGAGCATATGGAATGTCTTTAAGTTCAAACTATAATTTAAGACCTAAAGCAATCGAGTTGTTGGTAAAAGGATCAAAAATTAAAATAATTAGAAAAAGACAAAAGCACAAAGAATTAATTTAGCTTTTGATGCAAATGGTAAAAAATTTTTTATTTTCATTATTATTTTTTATTGGAATTATTTTTATTTCAATAATTTTTTTACCCTCATTTTTTTTGCCAAAAAAAATAGCATTATTTGGTGGAAAGCTGATGGGTTACTGGACTAGTTTATGTCTAAGATTGGTATTGTCAGTGAAAATTTTGATCAAAGGCGAAGAAAATATTATTAATAACGAAAAATTTTTTATTGCAGCATCACATCAATCTATGTTTGAAACATTTTATCTACAAACAATATTCAACTCACCTGTTTTCATTCTTAAGAAAGAATTATTAATGATTCCAATATTTGGCTGGTATTTAAAAAAAATAGGATCTATTGCAATTAAAAGAAGTAAAGTCACGAAAGATAACTTAAGTTTCTTTAGTGATGTTTCACAAATAATAAATAACTCTAACAGACCTTTAATCATTTTTCCTCAAGGAACCAGAGTTCTTCCAAATGAAAGACCATCTTTCAAAAAGGGAGCTTCAAGAATATATGAACAACTTAATATAAGTTGTCAGCCAGTTGCAATAAATTCTGGGTATGTTTGGCCTAAAAAAGGTTCTAAAAAATCTAAAAGAATTATTACAATTTCTATTTTAAAATCAATCCCGGCAGGTCTATCAAAAGAAAATTTTATTAAACTATTAGAAAAAAATATATATTCTGAGTTGGACTTACTAAATTAACCTTTCATCGGCATTACGACAAAAATACTATCAAAGTCACTAGGATCTTTAATCAACACAGGCGATCCAGTATCATTAAAAAATAATTCAATTTTTTCTCCATCAAATTGTGATGCAACATCAATCAAATATCTAGAATTAAAGCTTATCTCTAAGTCATGTTCAAATTGAACCACCAATGTTTCTTTACCATCACCACTATTGGTATTATTTACGGACAAATCCAATTTATCCTTAGTCAAATTAAATTTAACACCATCTTTTTTGTCAAGTGAGACTGAAGCTACACGATCAACAGAATTCAAAAAAACTTTTAACCCTATTTCTAGTTTTTTTTGATTATTTTTAGGTATGACTTGAATATAATTTGGAAATTTCCCATCTATTAATTTAGAAATCAAAATACTTTTATCTAATTCAAATTTTATTTTTGACTTTAAATTTGAGATTTTTACGTCCCCATCATAATTATCTAACAGTGAGCAAAGTTGATAAATTGTTTTTTTAGGGAGTATTATGGGCTCAAAATCAATCCTTTTATCTAATCTTATTTTTGATATAGACATTCGATGGCTATCTGTAGCTACAGCTGTTAGATAATTTTTATCCTCAACATCTGTTTGATGAAAGTATATCCCGCTTAAATAGTGTCTTGTCTCATCATTAGAAACAGAAAACTTACATTTATTTAATAATTTTAAAAGTTGTTTTGATTTAATTGAAAATTGATTTTGGTCAAAATTCTCATCAGTGATAGGAAATTCTGATGCGCTTATACAATTTAGATTGAATAAAGATTTTTCGGACTCCAAATGAAGTTTGCTTGAGTCTGTCAAATTTAAATTTATTTTTTTACCGGACGAAAATTTTCTTACAATATCATACATTAAAGATGAGATAGTAGTAGTTTTTCCTTCTTCAATCACCTCTATATTATCTATTTGGTGAATGAAGATTAAATCTAAGTCAGTTGCGGTTATTGTTAATTTTGAGTTATGCGCATCTAATAATATATTGGAAAGAATCGGCAGCGTATTTCTTTTTTCTATTACTCCTTGACAATAATTTAATGCTTGTTGTAGATCTTGTTGATTTACGTTAAATTTCATTTTCTTTACTATTATAAAGTATTTGGTTCTTAAGTTTATTAATATTATCGACCATTTCAGGATCACTTTCTTTAATTTTTTCAATAGTTTTAACTGAATGAATTATTGTTGTATGATCTCTATTTGAAAATTCTCTTCCTATTTCAGGTAGTGATTTTGATGTCAAAATTTTTGTTAAGTATATTGCTGTTTGTCTAGGTCTTACAAGATATCTAGATCTTCGAGATGACAACATTTCATTTTTACTTATTTTAAAAAATTTACAAACTATTGTTTGAATTAGATCAATAGTGACTTTATTTTCAGATAAATTTAAAAGATCTTTAAGCACTACTTTGGTTTCCATTAAATTAGGAACTTTGTTATAAATTCTTGAAAAAGAAACTATTCGATTAATAGCTCCAACTAATTCTCTAACACTTGCTGTGACTTCTGTGCTAATGAAATCTTTAATTTCTTTTGTAATTTTCATACCCTCCGAATGCAAATTACTAAGTTCTTCAGATTTTTGCTCAATAATTTTTTTTCTTAAGTCTAAATCTGGTTTTTGGATATCAACCACCAAACCACCAGAAAATCTTGATTTAATTCTTTCTTGAATTCTTGATAATTTATTTGGTACCCTGTCCGATGAAACTATTATTTGTGAACCTTTTTCAATTAAAGCATTAAAGGTGTGAAAAAACTCTTCTTGCATTGCTTCTTTACCATTCATAAATTGAATATCATCTATTAAAAGAATATCAGTATTTCTAAAATACTCCTTAAATTTAACCATATCATTGGTTTTAATTGACTTAACAAATTGGTACATAAAACGTTCAGCAGAAATAAACATCACCTTGTGATTTTTTTTTGACTCCAAACCTATAGCGTTGAGAAGGTGAGTTTTGCCCATTCCTACACCTCCATAAATATAAAGTGGATTATAATGTGAAATGTTTTCACTAACTTTTATTGAGGCCTCATAAGCGAGCTTGTTACTTGATCCTGTAATAAAATTATCAAATCTTTTATTAAGGTCTATGCGATTATATTGAAGATAAGAGTCTTTAATAAATGAAATATTCTCTTTATTTTCATTAAGTTCAAAGTTATTATTTTTTACTTGAATATTTTTATTTGTTTTTTCAAAAATTTTAAATTCAATTCGGACTAATTCTTTTTTATAGGATTTAATAACCTGCAAGATTTGATCTAAATATCTAGATGTAATCCAATCACGAATGAATCTTGTTGGAACTGACAACAAAATATGACTATTAAATTCTTCAACTAAATCTATTTTTTTTAACCAACTTTCATAAATATCCATCCCTAATTTATTTTTCATATCAGTTTGAATTAAAACCCAATCCAAACTTTGTGGATTAGAAATGTTGGATTGCTTATTTTTTATTGAGTTATTCATTTTTTTGGGGAAAGTTCACTTAAAACTAAGATAAGATTATTGCAACAAATAAATCTTAAAATTAAAAAAAAAAATAAAATCTAGGATTGTGCCAGTCATTTAGTTAAAAAAAAAATTAAAAAAAAAAATTATTTTTATAAATAAAATTTATAATTGAATAAAAGATATTAATTTTTTTACTAAGTCTAAATCTTGTACTTTGTCAAAAACAATTAACAGATTTTGTAGCTCCTGAAGTTGTATAGAGTTAACAACCTGAAGTATTATTCAACTAGATCACGGCTATCTTTTTAGTAAGCCTTGAAACATTCCTTGAGGCATTTTGTTTTTTGATAATTCCAGTTTTAGCAATCTTCATAAGCTCTGAATTCAACTTGGGTAAGAATTTAAGAGCTTCAGACTTCTTTTTTTCTTCAATTAATAAGTTCATTTTCTTTAAGGCATTCTTATATCTACTTTTTCGAGCCTTATTAACAACTGTCTGTTTAGAAATTCTTCTAATTCTTTTAATTGCGGATTTTGTATTAGCCATATGCGCAGGGGTATAACTTGTGAATTTATGTTGGTCAATTAAATAATTTATTATATTTGGCATATATTACAAAAAAAAGTAGACCTGTTTGATATTGTTTTTTTTTTTATAATTCCGTGACAATTGCCTCTCTTACAATTTAAACCATTCCTATCATAGACATTAAATTTTTTTTGAAAATTGCCCTTTTTTCCAAAAGTATTCTTAAAATCTCTAATACTAGATCCACCCTTTTTAATTGCATTAAGCAGAACCTTTCTAGAATAAATTATAATTTTTTTGCATTCATTAATTTTTAATAAAGATACACTTTTATTTGGATTAATTTTACTTAGAAATAATATTTCACTTGCATAAATATTACCAATTCCTGAGACAAATTTTTGATCAAGTAAAAGATTTTTAATATTCTTTTTTTTTCCTTTTAAATATGAAATGATATATTTTAAATTAAAACTAAGTTCAAAGGGCTCTGGTCCAAAATCCTTAAATCTTTTTATTAATGAATTATTATCCTTTATAATTTCAAAAAAACCAAATCTTCTTGGATCATTATAAATGACTCTCATGTTTTCAAATATTATTTCTACATGATTGTGTTTATTAGGTAATAATGGTGAGTTATAAAAACTAGTATTTGTTATTATATTTTTTTTTTTTTCAAAAACTATGTGTACTGTTCCTGACATTCCAAGATGAAGTAAACAATAATTGCCATTAGAAAAACATAAAATAATATATTTTGAAAATCTTCTAACTTTAATAATTTTTTGACCTTTTATTAAACTTTCAAAATTTGAGGGGACCTTAAATCTTAAATTTCTATTTCTTACTATTACTTTTTTTACCTTTTTTTGTTTGATCTTTTTATTTAGCGACTGTCTAACAATTTCTACTTCTGGTAATTCTGGCATTTAATACTATATTCAATGTATATTTATTTTATATGCAACAATATCTACAAAACAAAAAAGGACTAGTACAAAGTGTATTCGATCAAGTTTATGATCAATATGACTTAATGAATGACTTTATGTCATTGGGTGTCCACAGAGTTTGGAAGAAGGATCTAATCAATATGATGAATCCATCAAAAAACCAAAAATTATTAGATGTTGCATGTGGAACAGGCGATATTGCAAAGCTTTTTTTAAAAAATGTAGGTAAGACATCTGAGATAACTTGTGTTGATCCAAACAAAGGGATGATTAAAAAAGGCAAGGAAAAACTCAACGGTTTTAAGAATTTAAAATGGATTATTTCATCCGCTGAAAAACTTCCATTAGCTGACAATTCTTTCGACTTTTATACTATAAGTTTTGGTTTAAGAAATACGAAAGATTTAAATAAAACGTTGAATGAAGCGTATAGGGTGCTTAAACCTGGTGGTAGATTTTTATGTCTTGAATTTTCAAAAATTCAGAATTTTGGTTTAAATATATTTTATAAAAATTATTCAAAAATAATACCTTCATTGGGTAAATTAATAGTTGGGGAAAGAAGACCTTACGAATATCTTGTAAAAAGTATTGAGAATTTTGTAAATCAAGATGAATTGATTGAATTAATGTTTAAAAATAACTTTTCAGAATGCAAATATAGAAATTTATCAGGTGGAATAGTTTCTATCCATAGTGGTTGGAAAATTTAATGATAAAAAAATTTATTACATTATTTAAACTTGGGAGAAAAGTGGCCCGGTCTGATATATTGAATATAACCTCTAAATTTAAGGAGCCTCCTTTAGTCGTAAGAATTATATTTAAAATTTTATCATTCTCTTTCTCACCTAAAAAACATTCTGATTTAAATAAAGATGAAGGAGAAAGGTTATCAAGTTCACTTGAAACGATGGGAACAACTTTTATAAAGCTTGGTCAATTTCTAGCTACGAGACCAGATATAATTGGTGAAGAATTATCAAAAAAACTTGAGACCCTTCAAGATAGATTGCCTCCATTTTCTTTGCTCGAGGCAAAAGAAATAATTAAGAATGACTTAGGAGAAGATACTTATAATTCAATATTAGAATTAAGTGAACCAGTAGCAGCAGCATCTATAGCTCAGGTACATAAAGCTCAAATTAATGATAATGGAACAATAAAAGATGTTGCTATAAAAATTCTGCGCCCCAATATTAAAAAATTATTTAATGAAGAGATAGACGCAATGATGCTTTTTGCATTTTTAATTGAATCATTCATAAAAAAAGCAAAAAGACTTAAATTAGTAGAGGTAGTTTTTTTATTGAAAGAAATCACTAATCTTGAAATGGACCTTAGATTTGAAGCTGCAGCAGCAAATGAATATGCTGAAAATACTAAAAATGATGTTGGATTCAGAGTTCCACAAATTTATTGGAATTTTACAAGTGAAAATGTGATGACTTTAGATTGGGTTGAGGGAATATCAATAAGGGAAACTGAAGAACTCAAAAATAGAAACTTTAATACTGAAAAAATTGCTGAGGATATAATTCAAAATTTTTTAAGGCATGCTGTTAGAGATGGTTTTTTTCATGCAGATATGCATCAAGGAAATATATTTATTGATAATAATGGACATATTGTTCCTATAGATTTTGGAATAATGGGTAGACTTGATAAAATGAGTAAAAGATTTTTAGCTGAAATATTATTTGGTTTTATTCAAAGAGATTATCGTAAAGTTGCTGAAGTTCACTTAATTGCTGGTTTAGTTCCTAAAGAAGTCCCAATCGAAGATCTGGCTCAAGCTTTAAGATCCATAGGTGAGCCAATTTTTGGTCAGGCAGTAAAAGATATTTCGGGTGGAAAATTATTGAAACAATTATTTGATGTAACTGAAAAATTTAACATGCAAACTCAGCCTCAGCTCTTAATGTTACAGAAAACAATGGTCGTTGTTGAGGGTGTTGCAAGAAAATTGAATCCGAATACCAACATTTGGACTACATCAAAACCTGTCCTTGAAAATTGGCTTAAAGAAACAAAAGACCCAATGACAGCAATAAATGAAACCCTTCAAAACACATCAGAGGTAATAAAAA
>VMHT01143411.1_pt1 | contig 10331 bp, 11 predicted proteins | sample 4693611 | NCBI WGS metagenome assembly VMHT01 (sample SAMN12280063, study PRJNA550983) | marine metagenome | isolation source: seawater sampled from same location over 5 years 0.02-0.2 micron viral filtrate | place: USA: collected off the coast of southern California halfway between the port... ...
CTCTATTCCTTCAGCTGCTCTTCTACACGCACCTAATATCAACAAAATACCAATTTCTGCAGTTGCGTCTGATAAAACCTCTGGAGTATTTGTTACAGCAATCCCTCTTTTTTTTGCAGCCTCTAAGTCGATATTTCCAAAACCAACTGCAAAATTAGATATTATTTTTATAGTATCAGGTAGCTTATCGATTGTTTCTTTGTCCATTTTATCTGTAAGTGAAGTAAGAATACCATCACAACCCTTACTCATCTCAATAACCTTTGATTGAGAGTATAATTCATCATTACTATTAAAAATTGGATCAAAAGTTTTTGAAGCTTTATCTTCGCTATCTTTAATTAGTTTTCTTGTAATTAAAATTTTTTTCATAATCTTTTTAAAATATTAATTTAGATCAAATATCTTGCCAGGATTCATAATATTATTTTGATCAATACTTCTTTTTATCATTTTCATAACTGGAATGTTATCACCATGTTCTTCTAATAAATATTCTTTTTTATGAAGGCCTACTCCGTGTTCTCCAGTTATTGTTCCATTTAATTCCAATGCTTTTCTAATTAACAAGTCATTAAATTCTCTAATTTTTTTATACATTTCTTTTTTCTCTGGATCAAAAGGCAAAAGGACATGAAAATTTCCATCTCCTAGATGACCAACCATTGGAGCTCTAAGTCCAAATTTCTTAGCTTGTTCTTCAGCATAATTTACACATTCAGTTATATTTGAAATTGGCAGACACACATCTGTTGAATAGACTCTTCCATTGTTGATTAAAGCTTTAACTGAGTAATATACATCCCATCTTGCTTTCCACAGCTTATTTCTTTCTTCTAAATCTTTCGCCCATTTAAATGAACTACCATTATTATCTTTTGATATTTCTTCAACTATTTTAATATTTTCATTATTTGAAATTTCAGATCCATGAAATTCAAAAAACAATGTTGGAACTTCCTGAATATCTTTTAATTTTGAATACCTAATACTTATTCCCATTTGATCTTTATTAAGCATCTCAATTCTTGCTATTGGAATACCATATTGAATTACTTGTTGAGCAGTTTGGACCGCATTTTCTAAAGTTGGAAAGTGGCAAACAGCAGCCATTATACTTTCTGGTATAGGAGATAATCTTAATTGAACCTCAGTTATTATTCCTAATGTTCCCTCTGAACCGATAAAAAGATTTGTTAAATTATATCCCGCAGAAGTTTTTTTAGTTCTGCTGCCAGTTTTTATAATATCACCATTGGGCAAAATTACTGTAAGACCACTTATAACTGTTTTCATTGTTCCATATTTAACAGCCATTGTTCCTGAGGCAGAAGTTGAGGCCATACCACCAATAGCTGCATTAGCTCCAGGATCTATTGGGAAAAAAACCCCATCTTCTCTTAAATAATCATTTAATTGTTCTTTGGTTACACAAGCTTGAACTCTACAGTCAAAATCCTCTACGTTTACACTCAAAATTTTATTCATTTTTTCTAAGCAAATAGTTATTCCTTTTTCGTTACCTACTACGTTTCCTTCTAATGAAGTTCCTGTTCCAAAGGGCACTACTGGAATTTTATGTTCGTTGCACAATCTTAACACTTTAGAGACTTCTTCATTTGTCTCAGGAAAAACTACAGCTTTAGATAAAACAGGATCATATGTATCTTCTCCTCTTGCATAATTAGCTCTTGTTGACTCAGAGGTTGAAAATCTTCCATTAAATATTTTTTTTAATTCTGATTGAACTTGATCATTCATAAGACAAATATTATTAGAGTTTTATAAGAAAATACAGCCTATTTAGACAGCATTTTTTTCAGATTTTCCAGTGCATCAGAAATATTTTGCTGTGAACATGCAAAGCTAAATCTTACGTAATCATTACAAGTTTTGCCGAATGCTGTACCAGGAACAATTGCAACTCCCGCATCATGCATTGCTTTTTTACAAAATTCAGCTCCGTTCATTCCCGTTCCAATAACCTTTGGAAATGCATAAAAAGCTCCACCTGGCAAACTGCATTCAACACCTGGTAAGCTATTTAAACCCTCATGGATTAGCTTTCTTCTTTCAGTAAACTTTTTCATCATTTCGTGAATAGAGTCATCAGGGCCATCTAAAGCTGCTATTCCAGCAAATTGTGCAGCCGCATTTACACATGACACACTATTAATAAGAAGTTTATTAACATGCTGTACTAAATCTTTGGGCCAGAAACTCCAGCCTAATCTCCAGCCTGTCATAGAATAAGCTTTACTCCAACCCTCTAGAACAATTAATCTTTCTCTCAACTCTGGATAATTGAAAAATGTTGGCATTTCTTTATCATCGAAAATTTGTCTGCTATAAATTTCATCGCTCAAAATTGTAACATGTGGATGCTTCTTTAAACCTTCTGCTAATTTATCTATCTCTGGTTTTTCAACAAAACTTCCTGTTGGATTATTAGGATTTATAAGAATTAGCAATCTTGTCTTATCTGTTATTAAAGAAAGAATTTTATCAGCCTTAAATTTAAGATCTTTATCTTCAGTTAAATCGTATGGAACGGAAGTCGAGCCTGTATAATTAATCATCGACTCGTAGATGGGGAAAGCTGGAGTTGGGTGAATAATTTCAGCCCCAGGTTCACCAAAACATTGAATTGCATAACTCATAGTTGGTTTTCCGCCAGGCATTATTAAGATCCTCTCAAAATCAACTTCAACGTCATAACGTTTTTTAATCCATCTAGTAACTGCTTGTCTGCACTCGGGAATACCATTTGACATTACATATCCATGGTGACCGTCATCCAAGGCTTTTTTTGCTGCCTCTACAACATGTTTTGGAGTTTTAAAATCAGGTTGTCCTAGACCCATATGGATCATTGGATTACCTTTAGCCTCTAATTTTTTTGCTTCTGCCAAGACTGCGAAAGCTGACTCGGTACCAAGATTTTCTAAATTCTTTGCTAATTTCATAACTTATCCTAATATTTTTATTCAATTGATTAATTTATTTTTTTTATATCTAGTTTTTATAAGTAATTGGATCTATTTCCTATAAATCAGTTTTGAATTGTTTAGCTCCTCTAAATTTTTGCACCCCATTAAAACCATGTTTCGATTTATTTCATCATGAATATTTTGTAACAAATGCTCTACACCTTCTTGACCACCTGCTGCTAATGAAAACAAGAACATTTTACCAAAACTACAGGCTTTCGCACCTGCTGCTAAGGCTTTCAAAACGTGTGTACCTCGTCTAACTCCTCCATCTAAAATAATTTCTAGTTTGTCTCCTACAGCATCTGAAATTACTTTTACCTGATCAAAAGGTGATCTAGACCCATCTAGTTGGCGACCACCATGATTAGATATCATGATTGCTGTACATCCAATATCAATAGCTTTTTTTGCATCTTCAACCGACATTACTCCCTTAAGAGCAAAAGGTCCGTTCCATTTTTTTGCACAATATTCCGCATCCTTCCATCCCATAGCTGGATCGTACTGTTCATTAATATATTCAATTACCGATTTTGAAATATTTGTTCCTTTATCTGTTTTTTTTTTTACATTTGATAATTCAAATTTTTTACCAGTTAAATAATTTAAAACCCATCTAGGTCGCATCGCAAAACTCATTAAACTTTGAAAAGTAAGCTTTGGTGGAGTAGTAAATCCAGTTTTATGATCTTTTTCTCTATTACCTGCAACTAAGGTATCCACCGTTAAACACATAGCATCAAAACCAGATCTTCTTGATCTATCGATTAGATCATCAGAAATAGATCTGTCTTTATGCACATAAAGTTGAAATAATTTTGGACCACTAGATATATTTGATATTTCTTCAATAGTGTTGTTTCCCATTGATGACATACTATAAAAAGTATTAAATTTTTCAGCTGCTCTTGCCGATGCCCTGTCTCCCTCAGGATGATAAAGTCTTTGCATTGCGGCGGGAGAAAGAAAAACTGGCAAATCAATCTTCTTGCCAAATAATGTTGTTGATAAATCAGGTTTACCAACATTGGCCAAAATATTTGGAACTAGATCACAATCGTTAAATGAGCTTGTGTTTCTTCTTAAAGTTACTTCATCATCAGCTCCACCATCAATATAGTGAAATATTGGTGAGGGTAATTTTTTTTTTGCTAATTTTCTGAAATCTTCAAAATTATGACAATCTTTTAAATTCACTAAGTTCTGAATCTTAAATTATTTCTATTTAGATCACTTATTTTTGTACATCCCATTAATTTCATGTCTCTAACTAGTTCAGCCTTATATTTTTCAATTGCTCTTTCTACTCCTGCCTGACCCCCAGCAGCTAAAGCGTAAAGATATAGTCTTCCACCAGAACAAGCTTTTGCACCTAAAGATAAAGCTTTAAGCATATGGGTTCCTCGGTGAATTCCACCTTCACAAATAACATCTAATTTATCACCTACAGCATCTACAATTTCAGCTAGCTGATCAAAAGGTGACCTCGATCCATCAAGTTGTCTTCCACCATGATTTGAAACCATTATGCCAGTGCATCCAATATCGACTGCACGCTTTGCATCCTCAACACTCATCACACCTTTCAAAGCAAAATGACCACCCCATTGAGAACAAAGCTTTTCAGCATCTTTCCAATTCATAGATTGATCTAACATGGTAGAAAAGTAATTTCCTATAGAAGTGTTAGTATCAGTTCCCTCTTTTACAAAATCCTGTAGATGGGGTAACTCAAATTTACCTTTGGTTAAATAGTTTATTCCCCACATAGGTTTTGTAGCAAAACTAAACAAACTTGATAATGTGAGTTTTGGTGGAGATGTAAATCCAGTCCTCAAATCTCTTTCGCGATTACCGCCTGTTATTGTATCTACTGTTAATGCCATTACATCAAATTTAGCTGCTTTTGCTCTTTCCAAACAAGAGTCATTTAAACCCCTGTCTTTATGAAAATAAAATTGAAACATCTTTGGGGTGTTGATCAAAGATGAAATTTCTTCTACACTTACAGTAGCTAATGCAGAAACACCAAACATTGTATTAAATTTCTGAGCAGCTTTTCCTACTGCTCTCTCCCCATCATAGTGGAATAATCTTTGTAGCGCTGTTGGTGCTAAATAAAAAGGTAGATCTAACTTTTTCCCAAAAATGGTTGTTGATAAATCCACACTTTCAACTCCTCTTAAAACGTTAGGAACTAAGTCTACATCATCAAAAGCATTTGTATTTCTAGCATATGTTATTTCATCATCTGCTGCACCATCAATATAATGAAATATTGGTGAGGGTAATTTTTTTTTTGCTAATTTTCTAAAATCACTAAAATTGTGACAGTCATTTAGGTTCATGATTTAAATTAAAACTTTTTGAGTAAATTAAACATATAACTATTTGCCCCAGGATTCTTATCACCTAAGCTAGCATTAGATAAATGATTATAGGAAAATCCAAACTGACTTTCTTTTGGAAGATCTAGAGATAATTGTATCTCACTTTTAAATTCCAAAGCGTGACCTAAATCTTTACCATTTCCTTTATTATAATAACCAGGTGCAAAACTAGGGGTAAAATTTAAAGCACCAATTTTGTATTGAGCTTGAACACCTGTATAAAAGTATGTGGCGTTATCTGCTGTAAACATCGCACCAGTAATTGGTGATAAATTCCCTATAAAAGTGTTTCTGTATAAATTCTCATTTTGATGTTGAAAACCAATTATAGTTGATCTTTTACCATGATCACTAAAATCGAACATTCCAGTATAAACATTAAACTCAGTGTCTTTATTTTGAACATTAATCTCTTCAGCAATAGTAACACTACTAAATAAAAAGATTAGAATTAACAAACACGAGTTTAAAAATTTCATTATTAAAATATACTTAGTTTTTTTTTTTTATAAACATTTTTAATAGTATTGCACCACCAAACAAAAACATCAATATTGGTAATAACCAAAGAAAATAAGTATTTTTATTAAATTGAGGTTCATATAAAATCCATTCGCCATACTTTTCTTTTAAAAATTCATATATCTGCTTTTCATTAAAACCTTCATTGAGTTTCTTTTCTATCAAAATTTTTAAGCTGTTAGCAAATTCTGAGTCGGAGTCATAAATAGATTGACCCTGACACACTAAACACCGTAAATTTTTTGTAATTTCATTTTGTAAATTTTCTTCATTTGCATTTAATAAATTGAAATTAAATATAACTAGGAAGAAAATTAGATAATTCAAATATTTCATTTTATCATTTTTTTTATTTCTAATAATGAATTGTTATTTATTGGACCAATAAACTTTTTTATTATTTTCTTATTATAAATCAAAAAAGTCTCTGGTACACCATATGCTCCCCATTCTATTGCAACTATGCCCTCTAAATCTAATAAGTTTAATGTATAAGGATTATTAAAATCTTTTAAAAATTTCATAGCATTTTTTTCAGTATCTTTATAATTAAGGCCTATTATTTCTATTTGATTACTCAAATTATTTAAAAAAATATGCTCTTGTCTACATGGAAGACACCATGAGGACCATATGTTCAAAAGATAAAACTTATTACTCTTGAAAATTTCATCTGAACTTATCATTTTATCTTTTTCTAATAATTTTGTTTGAAAATAGGGAACATCCTTATCTATATTTACATTAGGTGTATAAACATTTGGGTTTTGCAAACCTTTAAAAAATATCAAAAATAAAACTAAAAAAAAAAATACTATTAAAGAAAAAAAAATTTTAGTTTTCATAATTTCTTTTTAACAAACTTATTAAACCTCCAAAACATATCAATAAAACTGATAACCAAATCCAAATCATAAAAGGTTTAATTTGATATCTTACGTTAAAATAATTTTGGTTTTGTACAATATTCATAGTTATAAACTTATCCGTAAATAAATTCGTTTTAATAGCAGCTTCGCTTGTTACAATATTGGGTTGATTATATATCCTTAGCTCTGGCCTTAAAAGTTCAGTATCACCTTTCAGATTATCTATATTAAAAATCCCGGTAATTGAGTCATAATTATTAATTTTTTTCTTTTCTATACTTTCAAATTTGATTTTTATTTTTTCTGATTTAAAGGTTTCTCCAATTTTCAAATTAGTGATAACTTCTGTGGAAAAGATATTATTAAATAGAATACTTAAGATCAAAAGACTAAAACCAAAATGAGCTAAATTTTGAGATAAATTGTTAAAACCTTTGTTAAAAAAATCTCTTAAAGTTATAAAAAATAAATAAAAAGATGATGTTACTAAGATAGTATTGATCAAAAAATTTACATTGAAATTTTTAATCACAATAGCAGATATTAAAAATGAGATTATCAAAAATAAAACCAGATTTAATTTATCGCTCAAATTTGATTTGATCCATTTTAACTTTGGACCAATTGACATGGCAAATAAAAAAGGGATTAAAAAAGGAATTATTAATTTATTGTAAAATGGTGGACCAACAGAAATTTTTTCGGAAGTTACAACTTCTAAAAAAATTGGATAGACGGTTCCAATCAAAATAACAGTTAGAAAATACATCATAAACCAATTATTAACTAAAATTGATGTCTCTTTACTTAACCAAAAAAAATTATATTCTTTATTTTCAGTTTTGTGAAAAAAGAAAAAAATAAAAAGAGACAAAAAAATCAAACCAAATAAAAAAATTAATATAAATAAGCCTCTTTCTGGATCATTAGCAAAAGTATGAACTGAATTGAGAATACCTGATCTTACTAAAAAAGTTCCACACATGCTCAAAGTGAATGTTGATATTGATAAAATAATTACCCACGATGTAAATAATATTTTTCTTTCTAAAATTTTAATACAATGAAGCAGTGTTGTAAGAGCTAGCCAAGGCATGAGTGAAACGTTCTCAACAGGATCCCAAAACCAAAAGCCTCCCCAACCTAATTCATAATAAGCCCAGATTGATCCCAACAAAATCCCAATAGTTAAAAAAATCCACGATATCAATATCCAAAATTTAATGTGTTTTGCCCAACTAATTGAAATATAATTTAATGAAGTAGCAGCTAATGTAGAAGAAAAAATTATCGATGACCCAACATAACCTAAATATAAAATTGGTGGATGAATAGCTAAAGCAGGATCTTGTAGGATTGGATTCAATCCTAATCCCTCTGTTGGAACTGGAAAAATATAATTAAATGGACTAGATGTTTTAATTACGAAAATAAAAAAACCAATTATAATTAATTGCTGAAACAACAAAGTCAGGATTCTGTATTGTTTTGGTTGTTCTTTTGACTTTATTAAAAATAAAAATATGAAAAGAGTTAAAACTAATAGCCAAAGAAGAAGGCTTCCCTCATGGTTTCCCCATGTCCCTGAAATTTTATAAAAAAGAGGTTTAGTAGAATGTGAATGATTAAATACAGTCTCATTACTAAAATCTGATACTATAAATGAAATAATTAAACCGAAAAAACTTATAATTACAAAAATTAATTGTAATAATGTTAAAGATATTATTTTATTATCAAAAATTGATTTATCTCTAAAATTTTTTACTGATAGCAGTGTGATTATCAATGCGGCGCAAAGTCCAAAAATTAAAGAATATAATCCAATTAAGCTAAACAAAATTTATTTCTCCTCTAATGCTTTTTTAACCTCAGGAGGCATATAATTTTCATCATGTTTTGCTAATATTTTAGTAGCTAGAAAAAAATTTCTATCTTTCAAATACCCTTCAACAACAACGCCCTTTCCTTCAGCAAAAAGGTTTGGGATTACTCCTGTATAAGTTACATTTATTTCATTTTTATAGTCAGTAACTACAAAATTTATTATTTTATCTTTCATTAGTATTGATTCATTTTTTACCATACCGCCGACTCTTATTTTCTTTACATTCATCTCTGCTGAATTTTGAATGTCAGTTGGTGATTGAAAATAAACAACATTTTCCTCAAGAGACTTTAAAATAAGAAAAGCAGCCAATGATAAAATTATTAAAATTAAAGATATAAAAAAAAATCTTAGTTTAACTTTACGACCATACATGGTTAAAAGTTAGATACTTGAAATATTAGATAAAATTTCTCTATTAATACTTTTAGACTTTGCAAGAGCTGCTCTTTCAGAGTTTAAACTTCCAAATTTAGTGATAAATTTTTTCTTTTCTTTAATAAATTGAATCTTAATAATAAAGTATAGCGAAATGAAACTCATAATCGTAAATATGAAAGCAGGCCAAACATAAATTCCATATCCGTTCATATTAATTAAATCATTTATCATAATCTATCTAAGCTTTTATTCTTAATTTTTATCAGTTCTGTATTATATTTCATTAAAAAAATTAATAGAGAAAATAGAGCAAATGCCGCAGTCATAATCAATAATGGATATAACATTGATATGTGTATTGATGACTTAGAAAGAATATTTATTGAGGCCGGTTGATGCAAAGTGTTCCACCAATCAACAGAATATTTAATTATTGGAACATTAATTATTCCTAAAATTGTAATGATTGTAGTAACTTTTAATACATTTTCATTATTATCATAAATTCTCCAGGCAACTAAATAAAGAACATAAAATAATGCCAATATTAACATAGACGTAATTCTTGCATCCCAGGCCCACCACGTTCCCCAGGTAGGCTTTCCCCATATTGAACCAGTGACAAGTGCAATTACACTAAATACAAAACCTGAAGGTGCTAGACTTTTTGATATTAAAAAAAAATTTCTTATTTTAAAAATATATCCTACTACAGAAATAAAAGTGATCGCAGAAAAAATTCCAAGGCTAATCCATGCTGCAGGCACATGAACATACATTATTCTAACGGAATGACTTTGTTTATAATCTTGTGGAGATAATATTAAAGCTTCACTTAATCCAATGGCCAGTACGATAATAAATAAAACTAATACATACTTTGGTGCTTTTGAGGTAACTGAAAAAATTTTAGATGGTTCAAAATATTTAAACATTATAACAAACCATTTTAGTACAATTTTCGATTTTTTTTAGAAAATAATTGTCTGATCAAGAATGTCAGAGGGAGATAATAACGAAAGGTAAATATTTAACATCCTTGACCAGAATGTAAAAAACTAACTGATTGCTGTGACGAAGATTTGAATTAATTGTGTTAAAAAAGTGATTTGTCTAGTTTGAGAGCTTAAAATAGCTAGAACCTTTTTTTCCTGAAAAAATTTCCTCAATTAAAGGATGTTTTATTGGTTCATCAGAGTCATCCATCAGAAGATTTTGTTCAGACACATATGCTTCGTAAGTAATTTCATCATTTTCTGCTAACAAATGATAAAAAGGCTGATCTTTC
>VMHT01035247.1_pt1 | contig 10330 bp, 8 predicted proteins | sample 4693611 | NCBI WGS metagenome assembly VMHT01 (sample SAMN12280063, study PRJNA550983) | marine metagenome | isolation source: seawater sampled from same location over 5 years 0.02-0.2 micron viral filtrate | place: USA: collected off the coast of southern California halfway between the port... ...
AAGATGATGAAGAAGAAGAATTTATAAGATCAGGTGCAGGTATGTCTAGAAGACAACCAAAAACATTTTTAAATATGGGTGGTGGCGCAGGTCAAGCTCAAGCAGAACAAATGCTTATGATGGAATATGTTAAATACAAAAACAAAGGTGGAGATTTATCTTTTGAACAATTTGTAAAAGCAGTAATGCAACAACAAGCACCAGAAGGTGCGGGTATGGAGCAACCTATGGCTATGGCAGCTAATGGCGGAAGAATAGGTTACGCTGGTGGACAATTAGTAAGTCCAAGTAGTGATGGTTCAAGACCTGGTTATGCAGGTGAGTCCGATATCGGAATTTTAGACGTAATAAAATCTTTCCCTAGTGCAGTTGGACAAATATTTTCTGGAAAAACTGAAAATATGTTAGGAGATAACCAAGAACAAAAAAATAAATTTATGGTGCAAGATATGTTTCCAGATATAAATGAGGAAACACTTTCTATGATCGTAGATATGAAAAATAGAGGAGCAGGAGTAGACGAAATTTCTACTCTAACTGGTCAAGATCCTGAAATTATAACTAGTATGTTAAGCATATTAACTATGAAAGCTAACGGCGGTAGAATAGGTAGACAAGAAGGCGGTATAATGGAAACTGAAGTTGCGGAAGAAGTTATGCCTTTAATTGATATGGGTGGTAAAGAAAAAGATTACAGAGAAACAGGTGGTTTTGTAGATCTCGGTAGAAAAGAAAGAGCTGATGATGTGCCTGCTAGACTATCTAAAAATGAATTTGTATTTACAGCAGATGCTGTTAGAAATGCTGGAGGCGGGGATATCGACAAAGGCGCAGAAGTTATGGAAAATTTAATGAATAATTTAGAACAAGGCGGTGAAATTTCTGAAGAGTCACAAGGTTTAGAAGGAGCACAAGCTATGTATGAACAACAACAAATGTTACAATCAAGGATGATATAATGTCAGTACAAGAATATTTAGAACCGGCGGTAAAAGATTATGCAGATCAGGCGAAAGCCACATACTCTGCACCAATAGACACATCGAAATTTACAGGTAGAGGTTTTGTTGCAGGTGAAGACCCGTTACAAACACAAGCTATCAATCTTGCACAACAAGGTGTTGGATCTTATCAACCGTTCTTGCAAGCAGCACAAACTGCACAAGCAGCAGGGGCCGGGGCTCTAGGACAATCAGCATCAACAATTGGTGGACTAGGTGCGTTAACAGGACCACAAGCTTACCAATCATTTATGTCCCCTTATCAAACACAAGTAATTGATGCAACACTTGCAGAGTATGACAAACAAAGTCAAGCAGGTGCACAACAAATTAGAGATCAAGCAGCTATGTCTGGTAATTTTGGTGGTGGTAGAGAAGGTGCACAACTTGGTCAATACCAATCAGATGTATTGGGCGACAGAGCAGCTCTTCAGGCAAAATTATTGTCACAAGGTTTTAATCAAGCAAATCAATTAGCACAACAAAATTTTATGAATCAAGGATCTATTGCTACAGCACAACAAGGTTTAGCTGGCGCGTTTGGTAATCAAATGAATCAACAATTTGGTTTATCTGATTTTGGTAGAGGATCTATGGGTCAAGACGTTTCTGCATTAGGATCTCTTGGTGCATTAAGACAAGGTCAATCTCAAGCTTTATTATCTGCTGATCAACAAGCAGCACAAACTGGAGCTTATGAACCTTATGGAAGATTATCACAATACGGAAATACATTAACAGGTTTATTGGGTGGTGTATCAGGACAACAATATCAAGAGCAAGCAGCTCCAGATCCTTTACAATCAGCACTTAGTACAGCGTTAGGTATTGGTGGATTGTACGGAAAAATATTTAGTTAGGAAAAATTATGAAACCATTAAACAGACCAATGTTTAGATACGGTGGCCCTATCAAAGAGGGTGTTATGTCTGGTATTAGAGAACCAAAAAAAGATGGTGGTCTAAGCAAACAATTTAATACGGGATTAGTTGGTGATGAAAGATACCCTAAAACCGATGGTAGAGAAAATCACTTTGCATTTTTAGCACCAGCAGCTATGGCAGCAGCAAGATTTTTACCTGCAGCTTATAGGGGTTTCAAAGCGGCCAGAGCTTACAAACCAATGTCAGAAACTTTAGGAGTAGGTGGAAGATTAAAAAATATATTTATGCCTAGAAGCGGTATAGCAGCACCTATGGCTCCATCAGGAGCTGGCGCAGGTTTTAGAGTTGGTTCTTTCTTAAGACAAAACCCAATTACAACAGCAACACTTTTACCACAAGCTGGTGCTTTAGGTTACAGTGCTGCAAAAGGAACTCTTAGTGCTATTCCGGGATTAGCTAAAGGATATGTAGATGCAATAATACCAGGACCAAGTATTTTTGGGGATGTCGATGAAGAAGTGGTTGAAAATATAGATGCACCATCAGGAAAAACTACAAAAGAATTAGGGTCTTCTGAATCAGAAAACAAATCTAAAGTTCCTGGAGTTGTAGATACTAAAACAGAAACTAAAGCTGATAAAATAAAAAGATACAGAGACATTATGGACATTAAAGGTATGAACAAAAACGCTGCGTATAATTCTTTGATTGCAGCTAGTAAAGCCATTGGTGAGTCTGGTGATTTCAAAGGAGATCTTAAATCTGGTAAATTAATTAATCAAGTTATACAAGCAACTAGCAAACAGTTTGATAGACCATCTAAAACTAAAGAGGCAATTGACACGTTAATATTAAAAGGTGAGATTGAAAAAGATATTAAAGCGTCTGATCCGTCTAATGAAATTCTTAATAGACTTAGAGAAGTCGACATTAAAACAAAATTAAAAAATTTAGAGGGTCCTGATTTTGCAGAGAACAAAGCTATAATGACAAAATCTGGTGGAACAGGTCAGTCAGGAATAGACGGAGCAGCTTCTTTAACTTCTGAAAATTTCAGAGGTAACTTAGTTACAAAAACAGATATAGCTGATGTTCTTGAAATTAAGAAAAAAGAAGGTGAGTTAGATGAAAGAACTATTGTAATATCTTACACTAACGGCCTACTTGGTCAAAATAAAGATGGTATTGCTGATGGTGATTATACAGTTGGAGAATATTTAGTTACAGTTAAGGATAATAAAGTATTCGACATAACGAGGTAATAGATGGCTTCTCGTTATGATTATTCACAATTCTTTACAGAGGAAAGGAATAATAAAGTAGGCACATTTGAATCTATGTTATCAGGTATAGCATCAGGTTTAATTGCTATACCAAAAGGTTTCTTTTCTTTAGGTGCAAGCCTCATGGACCTTGGAGTCAACAGCGGTAAAGCTGCAGAAGTAGAAAAATTTTTTGACGACCTTACAGATTTTGATGAGAAAGCAGAAGCAACAGCTGCTGGTAAAATTACAGAAGCATTAGTAAATATAGGTATCCCTGGTGGTATCGCATTTAAATCCGCTAGTGGTTTATCTAAAGCTGCTATGCTTGCAGGTAAAAATAATAAATACGTTAGATTAGGAAATAAAAATTTACAGAAGGCGGCAGACGAAGCATTAGAACTTACTACATTAGGAAAAGGCAGACAGTTTGTTGCCGGTGCATTAGGTGGTGGTGTAGCAGAAGGTGTATTTGTTGGTGATGCAGAAAAAATTGGTACGTTTGGAGATCTTTTAGGTGGTCCAACTGAAATAGATAGAAGTGATACAGACCCAGATGCAACAAGAGAAATATTAAATAGAATTAAATTTGGTACAGAAGGTGCATTATTTACAGGCATTCTTGGAGGTACGGGTAGGGTTATTAAAAAAATAACAAACAGGAACAAAGGATTAGACACAGCTAACTCACAATTAGATAGATGGATTGATAAAGTTGCAGAAAAATTTAGAGCACGTAGTGGTAAGACTCAAGAATTTTTTGATATAGAAAGACAATCTATTGGAGCACAAGCAGCTGATGCAAACGTTGCAAGAAATTTATCAAGAGAACTAGATGTAGACATAGATAAACTATTTCCACCTATGCGTACTGTATTTAACAAACAGTCTGCGAAAGAAAGAACAAAATTTTTAGGTGACGTAAACGATGCGTTGTTATCAGGAGAGGCAAAACTTGGTGACGATGGTATTGCATCTTTTGGAGAGATAGATGCAGCAGCTAAACAAAGAGTAATTGAAGGTATAAGAAAATTTGCACCTAATGCACAAGTCGCAGAAGAATTAGAAAAATCTATTCTTGGTGGTTTGTCTGTCATGAGAAGTAAATGGTCTGATTTGTTTTCTAAACTTGGTGGGTCACTAGATGCACAAGACATACAATCTTTTAAACAATTATTTGGTGGTAAGTTTAAAAACTACCTTGGTTCTACATACGACATTTTTCAAGATAAAAGTATTTTACCATGGATGAGATATAAGCCTTCAGCAGAAGCAATAACTAATGCTAAAGATTTATTTAAAGCAAGTGCAAAAGAAGCAGGTAAAGATCTTACAGATTTAGAAGCAGAGCAAATTGTAAACAACGTATTAAAAACTTCTGGATTACCAAAAGGTTTAAGAATGGACAAACCTTCTGACGCACTATTTAACATACCAGACTTTTTTGTAAACAGAACTGCATTAGATGATGCAGTCAAAAGAGGTGGTGTACCTAGAATATCAATTAGAGATGTTGCATCGGAAGCAGACCAAAAAGTATTTAATGATTTGTTTGGTAAACAAAAAAATCCTATGCAAACAATGATAGGTGGTATGGCTAAGCTATCTTTAATTACAAGACGTAATTTATTTTATGATGATTTGATTAAAAAGAATGACGAAGTTGTAGCTAACTTTAGAAACGCTACAGATAAAACTACAGTAGCACAACCTATGTTTGCTAAATCAGAAGCAGAAGCGAGAGCTTTCTTTGGTGATGACTTTCAAAGAATAGAAGTGATTGATCCTGCACAAACTTTAAATGTAAACATTGCATCGGGTGCAAGTAATCCGTTTGGTGATATTGCAAAACCTTTCTTTGCAAGACCAGGTGTTGCTGAAGCTATGAAAGCCACATCTTTAAATACACAAAGCCCTGGTATACTGGGAAGACTATATGAAAGTTTAGTATTGTATCCTAAAGCTACATCACAGATTGCTAAAACAATTTTATCACCGGTAACACACTTACGTAACTTTGTAAGTGCTGGAGCCTTTGCTGCAGCAAACGGCATTTTACCAGCAGCAGACGTGGGCGCAATTAAACAGGCATATCAAGCATTACAAACACCACTTAAAGGCACAAGGCAGCAGAATGATTTATATCAAGAACTATTAGAGCTTGGTGTCGTAAACTCTAACGTAAGACTTGGAGATCTATCAAGACTATTACAAGATGTAAATTTTGGTGAGACCATGACATCTGACAAAGGTATGAGATTATTATTAAAACCTTTATCAAAATTAAAATCTGTATCACAAGATTTATATACAGCTGAAGATGACTTCTGGAAAATATATTCTTGGGCTGTAGAAAAATCTAGATTAGAAAAAGCATATGAAAAGATTGGTGTAACAAGAGGACAATTTTTTAAACGTAATGGTGTTGATGTAAGACTAGATGAAAAATTTTTAAAAGAAGAAGCAGCTGACATTGTAAGAAATAATATACCTAACTATGATTATGTATCTGACTTTGTAAAAGGTTTAAGAAAACTACCTATCGGTAATTTCGTATCGTTTCCAGCAGAGATAGCTAGAACAGGTACGAATATTGTAAGACGTGCATTAAGAGAGATAAACGAGACTATAACTTTACCTGATGGTAGAGTTGTAAAACCTATGGAGGGTATAGGATATACCAGATTAATGGGATTTACGACTACAGTTGCAGCTATACCAGTAGCCACAACAGCAGCATTTCAGGCCCTATACGACGTCACAGACGAGGAAAGAGAGGCAATTCGAAGGTTTGCAGCCCAATGGTCAAAAAACTCTACTTTACTACCTATAAAACAAGAAGATGGGAGTTTTAAATACATAGATTTTAGTCACGCTAATGCATACGACACATTAATTAGACCATTACAAACGGTAGTTAATGCTGTTCAAGATGGTAGAACAGATGAAGATGGTATCATGGATGACTTTGCAAGAGGTTTATTCACAGCTACGTCAGAATTTGGTCAGCCCTTTATATCAGAATCTATTTGGACTGAAGCTGCATTAGATATTATAGCTAGAGGCGGTAGAACTAGAGAAGGTTTTCAAGTTTACAGTGATCAAGACACAGCTGGAGATCGTAATAGTAAAATATTTGCACACTTAGTAAAAGCACAAATGCCTTTTTCATTAGATCAATTAAAAAGATTAGATCGGTCTATAGAATCTGTCGATGTAATTACTAAAGGTAAGTTTGACAAGTACGGACAAGAGTTTGAATTTGGTGATGAATTTGGAGGACTGTTTGGTTTTAGAGCTGTCAATGTAAATCCTGAAAGAGCTATGAATTTTAAAGTTGCAAACTTTCAAAAAGGTGTAAGGGATTCAAGAAGTTTATTTACTAGAGTTGTGTTAAAAGGTGGACCCATTGATCCAACTGAAGTTGTAGATGCATACATTAACGCTAACCGTGCACTGTTTGGTGTAAAGAAAACTTTAAAAGGTGACATGGATGCTGCAAGATTATTAAATATATCTGAACCTGGTTTTTATAGCGCATTAGATAGAATTTCTTCAAGAGAAGTAAATTCTTTAGAAGAAGATGTTTTTAAACCTTATGTTGTATCTCGTGAAGTTATAAATGCAATGCAAGAAAACTCAGACAGAATTGGTATAGCTAATCCATTTGATAGAGCAGCAGACACTATCGCAGAACTTCAATCTCAATTTTCAGACTTAAGTTTAAAATTACCTGAATTCCCTGTATTTGAAAACCCATTACAACCTATCATGCAGGACACACCACTAGGTCCTACAACACTTAATTTACCTAGTATTAATGCGGAAGCTGTGTCAGCACAAGTACAAGGCGGTAATTTTAACAACTTGACAACACAACAGAAATTAGAAATACTGTTTGGGCGAGGATAATATGGCAAAAAACGCATTACAAAAAATAGAAGATCATGAAAAGCTTTGCAGAATTATGCAAAAGCAAACACATGATAAGATACATAAGATAGAGTCACAAATAAATAGACTTGAAAAAATTGTATTAGTTTCAGCAGGTATGTTGATAATGGGAATGGCTAATATGATATTTATGTTAATAACAAAATAATGAATCTTTCACGTAACTTCACCTTATCAGAGCTTACCAAAAGCGACACTGCTATCAGACTTGGGATTAATAACAATCCTACAGCAGAACAAGTAGATAAATTAAAAGCGTTGTGTGAAAATATTTTACAGCCAGTACGTGACCACTTTGGCAGAGTTAAGATCACTAGCGGTTTTCGTAACGCAGAATTATGTATTGCAATCGGCAGCTCTGTAAATTCACAGCACGCCAAAGCCGAGGCCGCAGATTTCGAATGTATTGGAGTTGACAACGCTGAACTTTTTGATTGGATTAAAAATAACCTTACGCCAGATCAGCTCATACTCGAATACTACACTCCAGGCGAACCTAACTCGGGCTGGATACATTGCTCGTGGATTGAAGAAACACCAAGAGCATCATTCTTACATGCTTATAAATCTGAAGGTAAAACTAAATATAAACCAATATTAGGTTCAGCAAGAGATATAATTTAGATCCAAGCTTTTAATTCTTCACCCATAATTTGACTGGCGATGTTTACTTTTTTCTTAAGGGCTTTTACAATTCTAGCATCAACAGTATCTTCACAATAAATATCTATATAAGTCATTGGAAAGTTTTGACCAATACGATCTATTCTAGCTTCTGATTGTTGTCTTTTCTCAAGATCATAACCATTAGAATAATATACCATGGTAGATGCAGCAGTTAATGTAATACCATAACCACCTGTCTGCGTAGTGCCTACAAAAAATCTAACCGGTGAGTCTGGATCTTGAAACTTTCTTATATTTTCTTGACGGTCACTCATAGGGGTAGGACCATAGTAATCTACAAAACTATTTTCGCCGTATTTTTTAACTATCTCCCGGATAATCCTATTTACATCACGTTGCCAATGGGCCCATATAACAACTTTACCTTCTACTTCTTCTAATACATTCATAAGCTCTGATAATCTGTTTGAGTCTAGATCTTGAATGGTGCCATCATCAGCTGTAAAGTGACCACAAGTTATTTGTTGTAGCCGCATTAATTGAGTCATTACTGTAGAGGTTGTCATCATCTTACCATCCATTTGAGCAAGTGCTAAATTTTTCATTTGTAGATAAAGTTTCTTTTGATCAGGTGTTAAAGTAACTAAACGTTTTACAAATGTTTTAGCAGGTAAATCTAAACAGTCTTCTTTCAAGACACGGTATGAAAAAGGTTTTAATTTTTCTGACAGTTCTGGTAAGTGTTGATAGCCAGTTACAATTTGTACTGACCTACCACCAAAGTTTGCTGTCTTCATAACAGCATATCTTGTTCTAAATGTATAATAAGATGTGTGACCCAACAATTCTTTTTTAAGAAACTCACATTGTTTATATAAATCTAATGGTGATTTAGTTACAGGAGATCCTGTCAATATTCTTTTATATCCTGCATACTCACCTAGGGTACAAATATGTTTAGTGCGTTTTGCGTCTGGATTTTTAATTGTAGTAGACTCATCAATGGCCATCATAGTTCTATGACATCTTAAAAATTTAGCTGCAAACTCTACACCTTTTTTAGTAGAGAAGGCTTCTACATTCATAATTAAAATATGAAGATCTTCTCCAGGTGCAAATAATTTATCTAATTCTGTCTGTTGTTTTTTATTAATCATAGATTGCCATAATACAGAAGTATGGTCTATGTGATCAGGTAAGTGTGTAGGAATTTCACCATCATACCAGTTTTTATATACACCTTTTGGTGCCACAATTAGAACACCATTGATCTTGCCGGCGTCATACAACATAGCAATGTTGTCAATTAACACTTTTGATTTACCAGTACCCATCTCCATAAAATAAGCAAAGTAAGATTTATCCCATGATAATTCTAATGCTTTTAATTGATGAGCGTAAGGCTCTGTCTTAAATTTATATTTCATAATTTTTTATTCTTTCTAGTTGACATCTACATAGAACATATTATATTGTTTGTCAATGTCAGAAAGAAGAAAAGTTTATGTAATACAAGAATTGCCTGGAACCAAAGCTGGTACTCCTAAAATAAATATTATGAGTGCAAGAGAGTATGGTGAATTTAATTTTTTATTACCAGAATTTTCTCAAATAATATTTTCTCCTGGACCATTAGTTTTTAAATTAAAAAAACTTTTAAAGGACTATACTCCAGAAGACTATTTATTATTAACAGGTGATCCTGCTATAATTGGAATTGCGTGTTCTATTGTTTCTGATATTACTAACGGCAAATTTAATTTGTTGAAGTGGGATAGACAAGAAAGAGTCTACTATCCTTTAAAAATTAACTTATACGAGAAAGGAGAAATCAATGTCGATTGACTTTGAACAAGAAAAAAGAGAAGAGTTGGATGGTGCTAATGATGCCAAAAAATTATCTGATCAAGTAGTAAAACTACAAGAACTAGAAGCAGAACTTTTAGTTAAAGAACAAGAATACAAAGAGATGAAAAGAAAAGTAGAACTAGTATCAGCTGAGGTAATACCTACAATGATGCAAGAAATGAATATCTCTACATTAAAATTATCAGACGGGACTTCGGTAGAAGTTAAACCTGTCTACGGTGCTTCTATACCTGCAGATAAAAAGGAAGAAGCATACGAATGGCTTCGTGAGAACGGACTGGGTGATCTTATCAAAAATGAGGTAACCGTTGCTTTTGGACGTTCCGAAGATAACAAGGCACAGCAATATGCTGTCCTTGCGCAAGGTCAAGGGTATGAACCTATCCAGAAACTAAAGGTTGAACCAATGACACTTAAAGCACTAGTCAGAGAGCGTGTTGAGGCTGGACTCGATATGCCTTCTGACTTATTTAACCTGTTCACGAGCAACAGAACAAAAATAACAAGGAATAAATAACCATGAATGAAGTAACAGAAAAAAAGTCTGCTCCTCTTCCGGCTAACATGTTTGAAGAAGACGCAGCAAAAGGTTTGGGTTCAATAGGTCAAGATGATCTTGCCTTACCTTTTCTTAAAATCCTAGGACAACTTTCACCAGAAGTTAATAAACGTGATGGTAAGTATGTTGAAGGTGCAGAACCCGGAATGATTTTTAATTCCGTAACTGGAGAGT
>VMHT01067296.1_pt1 | contig 10329 bp, 11 predicted proteins | sample 4693611 | NCBI WGS metagenome assembly VMHT01 (sample SAMN12280063, study PRJNA550983) | marine metagenome | isolation source: seawater sampled from same location over 5 years 0.02-0.2 micron viral filtrate | place: USA: collected off the coast of southern California halfway between the port... ...
ATCCTTACTCATCACTTCATCAAGTACCCAATGACCAATTAGTACAAGACACAATGAACTATGTATTCCATCCAGATAATGAACATTTTAATCAAAAGGATTCTATAATACAAAAGTTAATTGCATATAATAATATACATCAATATATGGAATTAGAAGATCAACAACCACAAGTCTATCAACGTCTTCGTCAATTATTAGGTGTTTCTCCGGGTGCATCACTCACTCCACCACCGCGTCGCAGAGTATATTCTGCTCCCACCGCGCTTCATTTTTATAATAATAGAGGGGCAGGCGCGATTCCTCGAAGAGTTCGGCGAACAAGAGGGAAAAGAAAAGGTAAAGTGCGTGGTACAAAAAGGTACCATTAATTATATTTTCATAAAATTGATATAAATATTAAAATATATATTATATGATATAAAATGGAGTTATCAACTGAACAAAAACAAGTATTACACGCATTTCATTGTGGAAAAAATGTTTTCTTGACAGGTCCGGGTGGTTCTGGCAAGACAGCACTAATTAAACATATGGTAAATCTCGGGGAACGAGAAGGTAAAGTAGTACAAGTTTGTGCAATGACCGGTTGCGCAGCAGTATTACTTGATTGTAAAGGGGCAAAAACGGTTCATTCTTGGGCGGGTATTGGTCTAGCGAACGGAGAGACATTAGATATTATTCATGCGATATCAACAAATAAACATAAGCGTAAACCGTGGTTAAAAACAAATATATTAATTATTGATGAGGTTAGTATGATGTCAAAAAAACTTTTTGAATTATTGTCTCTACTTGGACAACGTATTCGAAAAAAACCTAATATTCCTTTCGGAGGAATACAAGTAATATTTTCGGGAGACTTTTATCAATTGCCTCCTGTAGGTAATTTCGAGTATCCAGATACAACTGCATTTTGTTTTGAAAGTAAAGATTGGAAAAGAACATTTGCGGCAACTATACAACTTACAAAAATCTTTAGACAATCTGATGAATCGTATTGTAAAATTTTAAACCAAATACGCATAGGAAAACTGTCTAAATCATCTTATACAAAATTGATGGAACGGGTAAGAGTAGAAAAACCGAAAACCGAACTTCGCCCAACACTTCTCTATCCTCGAAGGAGAGATGTAGAATTTATTAATGCGACTGAGTTGAAGAAACTTAAAACTGAGGAGAAAACATATAATATTATTAGGGAGGATGATCTTACAACAGAAAAAAAAAGTGATGCATTTATGCATACAATGAATCCAGAAAACTATGAACGAGAATGGAAATATCTAGAAAATAATATTATGGCGGATAAAAAACTTGTGCTAAAAGTAGGAGCGCAAGTTATGTGTGTCGCAAATATTGATATGGAAGGAGATTTTCCTATTGTAAATGGTAGTCAAGGTATTGTAACCGAATTTCATAAGGATCTTCCTATGGTACAATTTAATGATGGACAAAAACGACTTATATCAGAACACACTTGGTCAAGTGAGATATGTCCCAAACTAGGGGTAAAGCAAATTCCTCTTATTCATGCGTGGGCAATTACTATTCATAAATCGCAGGGTGTAACCCTAGATATTGCGGAGATAGATGCCGGAAATAGTATATTTGAATGCGGACAAACATATGTTGCTCTATCAAGAGTAAAGGCACTATCCGGTTTACATCTAACATCATTTAATCCAACTAAAATTAAAATTAATAGAAAAGTTATGGAATTTTATAATTCAATGAAAAATTAATATACTACCAAATTATGATATAATACACTTACTTTGAAAATTATCTATTTTTTTTATAACAGAACTAGTTGATGATTTCTTTTGCGCAGTCGGAGGCACATGCGGTTCAACGTTTATTGGGCGTTTTTTTATACCAATACACGCTTTATTTGGAACAATATATTGTTTCCATATCTTATCCCATAATGGTATAAGCACATCCGGAATTTCTTCCATAGTATTTAAATTTACTTCATTATATAAAACATTATATTGATTTATAAAAGATCTAATTTCTTTATCTGAGATCTCCGATTGTAAATCTGTTTTGGTACCAACAACAATAATTGGCAAATCATTATTCTTATTCACGCTATCAAAATCACTAATCCAGTTCGGCAAATTTTGAAAACTTTTATAATTAGACTTATCATAGATAAGTATCGCGCCCGCAACACCTCCGTAATAAGAACGAACAATATTTCTAAAATTATTATTACCAGAAGTATCCCATAGATGCACTTTTACTATATTATTAGTGTCATATTTTATTAGTTTTGCACCAAAATCAACACCTATTGTGGGAAGATAGTTTTGTATGTCTTCATTTTTAATATATTTATTCATAAAACTTGTTTTACCAACCGCGCTATCACCAAATAAAACGATTCTATATAAATAGTCATAATTCATTACTAATTAATTAGATAAAATTTTTATATTATATTAAATTATTACTATGATTACTACCCTCTTTAGTATCAATGAGCATTATTGCCATTGCCGCATAATTATGTAAATCAATTAGCGTATCCCTTACTCTCTCATCAGATACTAATGTAATTTTATTTTTTTCAATGCTTTGTAATCTTTTTATTTTATCACCCATCCTAACTAATACACCAATTGTACCATATTCTGCAAATGCATCCCCATAATCAGCATTCTTTCTTTTAAATAATTCTAATGACTCAGTATGAATTTGTTCTAATTTATCTGACCAACAACTCATTGCATAATTTATAAAAAAACTTTTATGTATTTTATAAATTAGATTATTTATGCATTTTATAATTATGTTCTACGTTTCTTTTTGTTAATAATTGACCTTACACAAGATCCGCCTACTCCACCCGAGGCAAGACTGTGTGGTTTATAATACCAATTATTACTTTTAATAAATACCATTCTATCAAATGGTGGAATAATATAGCGATTAAATATCTGCATTATACTATAATTAAATACTATTTTTCCATGCAATATTTTAATCATAAATATCTTACTATAACTTCTCGGTTATAAAAATTCCAATTATATATCGGATTCATTTTTGTATCGTCATAGAGATCAAATAAAATATTTCAATATCGGCACTTACCGGCGACCACCTCATCCACCGCTGCCGCCGCTTCCGCGTCTTGATACATTGGTATTTCTAAAGGAAAAGTTGCCTACACCAACACCTCTTGTTCTCGTTACCGTGCGCACAGGTTGGCGATGAACAGGATATTGTGGAGGGGTCGGACGTGGTTGATGCGAAGATAACCGAGGTTGCACTCTCGTCGGTGCTGGGCGACGGTAAGGTCTTGGTGCATAGAAATTTTGTCTGTTAAAGTTACAAAGTGTCATTTATATAATAGAAATATATAATTTACTAAATAGAATAATATATATTTATTTGTAAAGTGGGTACGTTGCTGGGTTGAATGGCAGGCAAGATGGACAACCGCATTTCTTGTTTGGCCATTTGACGCACTGCATGCAAGGTGGACACGGTGGTTTTGGTGGACACGGTGGCGGACATGGTGGCGGGCATGGCGGTGGCGGGCATGGCGGTTGTGGTGGTTTTGGACAGCATTTATTATCAATAATATTGTAGGCTTGGCGTTTGTTACCTTGTTTTGGTTCTTTCGCAATAACAGAAGTACGTAAGGTATGTCCCTTCTTACGTGCTAAATACCTCGCATAAGAACCATGCTTTACATCGACACCACAACCTCCCGGACTTCCTGCTCCCGGACGATGTGCAGTTTTTGTACCGCGGGTAGAGTTTCCATGCGATGGCGTAACCACCACTTGACAACTTGGTTTAAGACGGTCGCTCATTTGATTCCATGGCAGCACCGCATCTTTAAAAACATAATGACCTGTGCTATCTAGATACCAACCTTCGCGACGTACTTTACTGCGAGAGTTGAAGACGTTTAATGCATTAAGATTCATCATGTATAAACTCGAAGACACGCGAACTTGATTCCATATTTTTTTCTGTTGTATCTCTCTAAATGCGACCTTGCTGCCATGAGTATCGCACCCCATACAGTTTGGTGTAGAACATCCAAAGTCACTGCATCGCTTGCATTGCGCGGGTTTGTCTCGACAGTCATAATAATTACAATAACACTGTTTTCGGCAACAGTTTTTCTTTCTAGAATAACATTGACTGTTGCCTGAATCATCTCGTTTAGGTGGGATCGGTATATTACTTGGTGGATCTTGACAATGTAAACACGGAGATTGCAAACAAGAATCACCCATTATATAAATATTGTAATAATATAATAATATAATAATATATAATTGAACCTCTTTATAATTAATATTATTGAATAAATATGAACTGCCCTCATTGTACCAAGCCTTATAAAATCAAAACATATTATGATAGACATGTTAGCATATGTGGATTACTGCATAAATCACCAAAAGAACGTGCGTATGATGAGGAAATACAGCAAGATACTCCTAATATTAGACAACTATATGACATGATTATTGAGATGAATCATACCATTAATCATTTACAAAATAAAATATCTTTATTAGATTCAACAACTAAGCAACAATATAAAAAAATAAATGTTCTAGATTGGTTGTCTTCTCAACCGCGTCCAAAACAGAGTTGGAGCGAGTGGTCTGAATCATTACTTTATAGTAAAAATTTTCTAGAAATTTGTTTTAAAACAAATTTATCTAATAGCATTGTTGAGTGTATTAAATACTACTGTAATACTACACTTATTCCATTTAGAGCATTTCATCAAAAATTGAATATATTTTATGTATATAAAGATGGTAACTGGTCGGAGTTAAGTAATAAAGATTTTGAAGTTTTGATATACAGTATTCATAAACAATGTAATAAAGAATTTATTGTATGGCAAAAAGAAAATAGTAAGACACTTTCTGCGGAAGTATTTACTGAAAGTTTAATTAAAAATATCCGTCAAATAAATGCTGAAACACCCGAAGATGTTAGTAAAAAAGTATTCAATAAACTCTACAAAAATATAAAAGTAAATATTAAAAATATTATTAATTTTGAATTTGAATAGAAATGAATAATATAGTATACATTATATTATTCATTTTCGAGGTAACTCATTTTTTTAACACGCGTGTTCCTAATTTATATGCGTGATATAAGATAATACCGATACCTAAATATCGAAGTACATCAAATTCGATGGGAGTTAATGTATCGTTCACGCCCGCATATGAAAGATAAATGATACCTGGTACTATCACGATATAGTGCGTCCATTTAATTATATTCCAATAAGAAAAATCTTGAAAATTCGGTGGACGCATAATAGCAAATATAACTAGAGATAATCCAAAGGTAACATAATATAACTCGACCGGTGTTTTATTGCCGAGAATTCCCATGTAAACAAATAATGCTCCGATCACAAAAATATGAAATGCGTTAATTAACTTTATGTCTATCATTTATATGATATAAGTAATATATTTTACCGTTTTTTTGTTTTTCTTTTTCTTTTTCTTTTTCTTTTGGTTTTTTTCCGAGCGTGACGATATCGTTTACGTTTTTTGATAGATGTAGCAGTTCTCTTTTTTTGGTGCCTTTTTTTCTTACGAGTACGTTTACCTCCGGCGCGGTCACGTCGATTCAGTCTTTTCGAATAAGAAGATTCCAAAGAAGTTTCGATTTTACGTTTTTTTTCACTTCTTTCTGCTGCTGGCGCTGATGCTAATGCTGGTGCTGATGCTAATGCTGGTGCTGATGCTAATGCTGGTGCTAATGCTGGGGCTGATGCTAATGCTGGTGCTAATGCTGGTGCTAATGCTGGTGCTGGTGCTGGTGCTGGTGCTGGTGCTGGTGCTAATGCTGGTGCTGGTGCTGGTGCTAATGCTGGTGCTGGTGCTAGTGCTGGTGTTTCTGTTCCGACATATTCGCCTACCAAACCAGACAAACTCAATTTAGTTTTTAGGTCATTGATTTGTGCGGTTGTTGGGTTGTAACTATCATATGTTAAGTTATATATACGAAGTGATTTATTAAATGGTGGCGCTACTTCAATTTCCATACCATTCACTTGCAGTTTTTGTGCAGGTATTTGAACATCTTCATATTTACGAACATCATCAACGGTAAAATTGGTATATGGTGGAATAAGTACCTCTTTCTCTCCTTGCTCATCAACTTTATCAAGAAGCAAGGGTTTATCTGAAAACAATATTCCTTTAAAATCTCTTTTTTTTTGATGAGGTATTCTTATTTTCCATATTATATATTTATCATCTTCATCTTTCGCCGCAAACCTATGAGCAACCGCTTTATCTATAGAAGTTGAAATAAATGTAGGCAATATAAGTTCTTCCCCTTTAATTTTTATTTCTTCCAATTTTCTTCCGCTCCACAAAATTATATCTTTATCTTCTCCAGTACTTGTTTGTGTATTCAATCCCGGAGGAAGTCCTTCAAATATTTCAAAAAATTTTAAACACATCGCCTTTATGCTATTATTCAACTTCAACTCTTTATTGCAATCACCACACATTTCTACCAGTAATCTATTGAACTTATCTTTATAATATTCGAGGGATTCACCACAGTAATTATTGTAATTATATATAAGAAGTAATAGTTTGATGAATTGATAATTAACGGGAAAACTATTTGTTGACTCATCATAACTCTCATATAAATAATCTAGATCATCTTCATTCACATAATTATGCAGAAAATCATAATTATCATCACTTAAACTAGAACGTGTATTCCTCTTTGCAATACGAGTTGGGACTACTGCAGCCATCTTTAATATAATTACTAAATAAAATAAAATGTTTTTAGAGCGTTCGTACAATATTTTTTTATGGAAAAAATTATATCGGTTGATATAGTATAAATTATGACTGAGTATATGATATTAAACGAAGGAGTTCCATTACCATTAAGCGGTAGTTGGAAACACTATGGTGGCGATTATGGTTATGCTACTGTCAGTAAAGATGATGATTTAGTAACCATTAATGGATTGATTCAAGGAGGTAATTTTGATGAATTAGCCAGATTGCCCGAAGGATATAGACCACCAAAAAGTTTGCTGTTCAATGTTATGAATAACAGCAAAAGTTGCCGTGTAGATGTTCATGCCGATGGAGTCATAGAATGGCGTGCAGGCAGTAAAGAATCTGATTGGATAACATTGTCAGGAATATCATTTTCAACAACTGCCGGGACTGATTTACCACTGTTAAACGGATGGGAAAACTATGGTGCAGCACGTCGAGATTGGGGACTTGCAAAGTATAGTAAAACTTCAACAGATATAGTTACATTATTTGGTCTAATTAAAGGCGATGATTGGGGAATATTGGCGCAATTGCCCGAAGGATTCCGACCACAAAAAAGTCTTGTCTTTAATGGAAACAATAATAATAATCATTCAAGAATAGATGTTCATGCCGATGGAACAGTCGAGTGGCGTGGCGGCGGTGCGGCGTATGGTTGGGTCAGTTTGTCTGGTATATCTTTTACACTCGCCTCAGAGGTAGATATACCCTTAGTTTCCGGAATTAATTTTGGGGCAGCGCGTCGAGATTGGGGTGACATCAAATATAAACTATTAAATAATGGCATCGTAAATATCTCTGGTATGCTGAAACTTACTAATGATAGAACTTTGGCAATATTACCACCATCGACTAGACCCGACAAAAGACTCGTTTTTTGTCAAAATAGTCATAACAATGTTGTCCGTATTGATATTACAGAAGATGGTGATATAATAAGAGTCAGTGGAGGTGAGTCGGTGCTTATTAGTTTATCAGGTATGCAGTTTTATTCAAAATATAAAACAATAACGGCAACTACCGAGTCTGCTCAATCGGCAGCACAGGCAGCAGACTCCGCCACGCTAGCAGCAACCAGTGCTAGTGATGCTAGCGCGTCGTTGTCTACTCTAGAAACTTCTATCTCGCAAGCAACGGCGTTGACATCCACTATTACTAGTTTGTATGATCAAAAAAAACACGCTATTGTTAGTATCACTAGCAAATTTGGAAATTCCTACTATAGCGGAACGGGGTTTATCATCAAGGACGGTTCTAACTATTATATATGTACCGTCGCACATAACGTTGTAAATACAAATAGAGTAGACTATGCTGACAAAGTCATGGCGAGTGTCTCAAGAACAACGGGTGATCACACCGCCGTTGACTGCACGGTGATTGGTGTAGGTGGTTACGCTGACATTGCTATACTTAAAATGGATACGACACTCAGCAATTTAACACACTTAGAATTCGCTTCAGAGAATAGTGACTTGAAGATTGGTGATCCTACTATTGTAGTCGGAGATCCGTTAGGTGTTGACACGCAATCTTTTTCACAGGGGCATGTTCGTGATCCAAATTTTATATATTCAAACATTGTTCGTTCGGTCAGTACAACTGCCTCTGTTTTTGGTGGTAACTCCGGAAGTCCTATGGTAGATACGGAATTCAATGTACGAGGTATTATCTCGTACGGTATGAACAATACGACAACTTTGTCGTGGGGTGCTCATAGTACAGTCATTAAAACAATTGCAGATTACATCATAAGCAACTATAACCCTCCTACGACAACTTTAACAAATTATATTGGTGGTACGCTCCAGTGCGATCTACAGGTAGTTGATGGATTTTATGCCACCGCGAACAATAACAGTACTTTAAATTTGGAAGGATATTATGTATACAATGCGTCGTCTAATAGTCCGGTTACTAATAACGATATTATCAAGAAAATAGAGAATCAAAGTTTAGGCGTCTACGAATCACAAATAACACCCTCTATTATTTACACTAGTAAAAACCAACCATTAGATATGCATCTCAATAATAGTGGAAGTAGTGTCCAGATTACACCTAGTGAATTATCATTAGAGGACGATATCTATTTAGGCGCGAACGGTAATATAGATGGTATAAATGTTAAATTAATTGGTCCACATAAAATAACAAAATAAAAATAAAATGTTTTATTCGTGTCAGAGGACTTTTTTATAAGTATTTTAAAAAAAATTGAAATGTTTTTCACAAATATGATATTTGAGTATCGTAACTATAGAATATATTTAAATAGTTACTATAATTAGGACGATGGTTTGTGACCACACATCTATTATTGATGAACAATGTACGAGTTCTAGCATCAAGGTTCGCGCTCTTGCAAAAACATCACAATTCACGGCAACACTTGCTCTTGAAGAACTACCCGAAAATAAGCGTTACTGGGTCGTACGTGAAAATGAAAAAAAGAAGAAAAAAAGAAAGAGTGTAGAATACAATGCTTTTGAGTTGATCTTTGCTCTTTGTTGTTTATTCGCAAATCTACACACCAAGACCGACATCCTAAACGCCTGTTTTAATCAGTGTAAAGAGAAGGGACTGGAAGGATGTACAAAAGAAACATTTGAAAAATACCAAGAAGATGTAGAACAACGCACAGATAGTGAAGTACAAAATTACATTAAAAACTTCCGTCTTAATTTTGCAGGTATCATTAGTGCTACCGTGGACAAAGTGTATTTGGAAGGAAAAATATTATCGACAGAAAAATTGCAAAAACTAAATAACGGAATAAACAAGAAACAGGCGAAGGCAGACGTATACGTTGAAGATAGTTCTCAGAATTTCTATGGTTTCAGTGTGAAACAAAATATGTTTTGTACTAAAACAAACTATTCTGTTGAAAAGATATTGTCAGAATTGCTTGGCGGTGATGAAGGAAAAAAACTAAAAAAAGACATGGCAATGGTACGGAGGGATGTATTAAAAAATGTAGATATTGATAACAAAAATTTAAAACAAAATCGGGATAAAGCGAATGAATCATTTTACGATAGTTTAGAAGGAACGAATATTTATTGGAAATTAGTAAGGGAAAAACTTGCCAACAATGTAAAAAGCATCGAAAAAGTACTAATTCGCAGTATGTTTTCCAGTGATTTGCAGTATCCTTTGTATGAATTTGACGGTAGGGCATTTGAGAAGTTGTTTACCACGGAAAATGACCATATTGAGTTCATGGAACACAAGGACTATTACTTTAATAAAAGTGGCAAGCGCCGCAAAGCAGCAAAAATGTTTTATAGATTAGTTGTTAACAGTAAAGTATATCGCATAGAAATTAGGTTCAAAGGGAATGCATGGTCTGGTTCTCCACAGTTTCAACTACATGTTGAATCTAATTAATTTTAACCTGCAATAAATTATAATATGTCATGTAATAAAAATTTTTTCATGTGACATATTGTGATTAATTATACATTCTTAATTACGCATAACTGTATGTTTTGAGAAC
>VMHT01102259.1_pt1 | contig 10329 bp, 15 predicted proteins | sample 4693611 | NCBI WGS metagenome assembly VMHT01 (sample SAMN12280063, study PRJNA550983) | marine metagenome | isolation source: seawater sampled from same location over 5 years 0.02-0.2 micron viral filtrate | place: USA: collected off the coast of southern California halfway between the port... ...
TTACTTAAAGTGTGTTTTTGGGCTCTTAAAACGTCGTCCTTTGTAAGGATTATTTTATTCATTTTAACGATTGAACCAGATCCCAGAGTTCTTCAGGTGTATCTGAAGGGATTTCATCTCCGGATTCTACATTATTTAATTGAAGTACTTCATCGCCTGCACTCCATTTATCGTAAAGCCACCACTGGATGATTTGGACTTGGCTTTTGTTAAATGATACTTCTAAAAGTGCTTCGATTGATTGGACAAATGCTTCTTCAAAGTTAACAAAGTCAACTGCAAAGTCCGTTTTAAGAAGTAGTGTCCTATCATTTGCAAATTTATAGTTGTCTATAAATCTACAAAATGCTTCTTTCTTAATTAAACCTTTTACTGGGCGCTGTTTAGTGACTGCGCCTTTAATTTTAAGGATGTTTTTAAGATCTTTTTTTAATTGATCATTTGCCATTTGAAGGTTGTTCATAAACCGAAAATATTTCTAATAACTGGTCGGGCCTTAATTGTTTGATTGTAGCAAACATATTTATAGCCTCACTTAATGAATGCGATACACATTTATGTACTCTTTCTCCTCGTTTACCACTTTTGGGTTTAGTTTCAAGGACGTAAGTTAATTTATTCATTTTACTTGATTGATTAATTTTACTGTGCGAGAACACAATTCATATTCTTCGACCTGTTCATAAAAATCTAAACATGTTTTTAGGTTTGTTTTAAATGATTCTTTAAGTATAGAAACATCTTTTACATTTTTACCATCGTCTACCCTAGCCATTACGAAGCTGGGTTTGCCATCGTTTAAAGTTTGTTCAACACCTTCTAATATACTTGAATAAAGTATTTTTTGGTATTTAACTTTATTAGATACATCGCTGAAGAAATCAGCGGGTAATGTTGGAATAGTTCTTCTCTTTCTCATACGTTTGTGAATTTACGAAGAAAGCCCCTAAAACCAAAATTTTTTATTATTCGCCTTTAAGAGCCTTCAAAATTAAGTTTTTGAACTGGTTCAAGGGAATATAGTAACCTAACACGTTAGGATCATCCGTTGCCTGTTTAATATCTGGGTCAATGTTAACTTGTAAGTCGTATTTTCTAAGTTTAGCATTCATTGCTGATTGGACTTTTTCGTTAACGTCAATTTTTTCATCTGGATCAACTAATACAGTATCGCCCTTAGGGATTAATTGTATTTTAATACCTTTTTTAGTTGGGTTTCTATTTACATCTACTTTAATAGTAAAATTATTATCACCAGTAGATAATTCAGCTTCTTTGACAAGTTCGCTTACTGTTTCAAGAACCATATCGTGTAATTCAGTTTTTTTCATTGTGACTGTTTGTTATAAATATAAGGTCGTTCTCGAAGGTTTCAAGACTATTAATACTAATTTTAAGATTACCCAATTCAAATTCACCTATTTCACCACTATCAGCAATAATTTCAGGTAATTGTTGTATAGTAGCAAAATCTTGATTATTAAAGGTGTTTCCATCTATAATAATAGTAATACCCTCAAAATCATCATATAACTCTGATTGTAGGTGAGCTAGTTTATCCGGTAAATTAAACATAGTATTTGGTTGTTCTTTAGTTATATATGGAATATAATCCATATCACTATACATTACACTACACCAGGGTTCAAGGGCTTCTAAAAGATTAGAATTATTATTATGGATTCTAAAAGCAACATTAAACTTAGGGGGTATAATGGGCTTCATTAAAGTATCATGTTTAACGAAATGTCCCCATTTGCGGATAAAATTACGAGTTGATCTCATATTTTGAGCCAGCCATTCGGGTGAGTCTTCATATATGTTTTTCGCCTTATCAACGGTATTTCTGCGACTACCTCTACAGGTCATATGATATACACACCCATGCCAAGTTTGTATAAATTTAACGCCATTAAGTTGAAAACGATTAAATATATCACTATCTTCTTTAGATTGTGGAGCGTATAAAGGATCGTGTCCTCCAATTTCTTGGAAGTCTTTTTTCCAAAATGCCCAAGGAGCAAATATACCCTCAGTAGTATCGTTATTAGGTACTCTTGAATTTAAAAAGTCAAGTAAACCTTGTTCATTAAATTCTTCTGGTTCAACACCAAAATCTTTAAGTATTTTTTCGGGCCCATCAGGGTGTAACGGGGGTTCAATTCTAGTAAGTGATACTATTGCTTTTTCTCGGGGTATTCTTTCAACATTATGTCCTCCTAAGGGATATTCTCCCTCCCAAGGGTATAATTCATCTTCAATAGCATCTAAAGCACCTGGGCATAAATACATGTCTGCATGGTAAATCATACAAATATCATTTGTAGCTACTTCATTAACTAACCTATCATATAATATGGTATGACCTAATCTTTTACCTGTATCATTTAATATAGCCTTAAAATAGGGGTCTTTATTCATCATTTTTTGACACCATTTCCAAGTTCCATCTGTGGAAGCATCATCTGCTACACATATTTGGACTTCATGGTCACCTTGGTTTTTCCGGATTGATTCATAGGACCACTTTAGATATTTAAGGTTATTTCTACCTGGTTGTATTAAAGATATTTTCATATTAAGTTTATAATTAAATTTGAAATTAATTCAGCTGTTATTTCTGTTAGCAGTAAGATTAAAAAGGGTAAACAATATTCCCACCAGTTTGTAATACCATCTTCATTCCAATCAAAATATTTTAGGAAAAAAGATTTGTTTGAATTTTTCTTCATTAAAGTATTTATTATAATTTATTTGAGACATTTCACTACATTCATTATAAAATATAGGGTCATTTTTAAGTTTTAAAAGTAATTCTTTAGCACCAACTATATCGCCTAACTTAATAGTAAGTTCAGGGTGACATTTTTCTTGTGTATCTAGTCCTTCATAACCAATACAAGGAATACCTAGATAAGCACAGTTTAAAGCAAATGTACCCGCGGCGTGTGTTCTCATTAAGTGAATACCGTACTTAAATTGATTTAGTGTTTCTATCCATTTTACCCAATCCATATAAGGTAGATGGTTTAAGTTAGGCATTTGTTCTTCATTATCTATTTTGCGACCCATGGTAGGAACATAAATTTCTTCTTCTAATTCTTGTGCTACAACGTATGAATCAAAGCCACCATACCAAGAACAAAAATTACCTCCCATCATTATATTTTTTCTTTTTAGTTTAGGGAGATTATTTACTGAATCTTCTACCATTAATGTGGGCATTAGTTTACATTCTATATTAGTTAATCCTTGATAATATTTAGCATCACTCTCATTGTGAACATATAACCAATCCATTTCTGATAGTGTATTATAAAACCATATTTGTTCGTTTAGGGGATAATCTTGGAAGTACCAATGTGGACCCTCTTGCATGTATGTAACCTTATCACATACTTTTTTTAAGTTTTCTATTAGGGGGTATTGTGATAATTTATCTATATTTTTTTTAGGTAAGGTAACTATACCTAAATCGTATTTGTCTTTAACATTATGAATTTCCCAAATAGGATAGTGAGTAGCATTTAACACACACATCCAGGCAGAATCATTTCTCATCCCTCTAGAATTACGGGATACTTTACCACTCCAACCCCCTTCAGTAAACCAAGCTACTTTCATTTAAAAACTGTTTTTATAGTGTTTAGTAATGTAGTATAGTCGTTTGTGCCCGAATAATTAAATTGGTCATCTTGATATCCCCATTCTTTTAATTTATCTATATCATTTATTTTAGTTATAATATCAAACACGGGATATATATCTGCTCCTGATAGCTTTCTAAAATAACTATTTTCATCAAAGTATTGTGGTCTAAGTTCTTTTCCTTTATGAACATAAGTTATAACAGGGGCTTCAAAACAGGAAGATAATACCGAGTTACCACCACACACAGATATAAAACCTGATGAATTTGCCATCAATTTTAATTGGGTTTCATTATAATCATTATCCCCAATTAAATCATCTACTAAATAAACATCTTTAAAATATTTAGTTAATTGGTGATCAGTAATAGGACCTATACCATCAACATCAGCGATAATCCCTTTATTCAAATTAGAATTAAGAGTTTGCCATTCATTTTGGTCAATAGTAAAACCCTCTTTATTAGTAGCCCTTTTATAAATTACACTATAACCTTTTTCAGTTAAATAAGTAAATATTTCATATAAACACATAATGTCAAAGTAACCATGAGGCATTTCTCCATGTTCTATGTTATATTTGTTACTTACAAATATTGTAGGTTTATCTAATTTTAAACTATCATCTTTAAAATGATCTCTGTATGGGGGGCATTTCCATTCAGAATAATCTAAATATCCATTAGCCTTAGCTTGATCATCTTTGGATAAATTAGAATATTCAGTACCGAATACTTTTTCAGCATTATGGTGAATCCAATTATTAGGGAGTGAATTTAAACCGGCATGTTCATTATCTATAGATCTGTATTCGAGTTCATCTATAACATTGTCACAGAAATAATAGAATGGTTTCATTCCTTTAGAAGTAATAACCTGTTCTAGTTTCCCCTGAGTATGTAAATAGTAAGCGTACGGTATAGTTAAAACTAATTCTATACCAAATTCGGGGTTAGTTTTTATTACCATTGTAATTCAATTATGGCTCCTTCAAAGTCTATAAAAGCATGCCCTTTATCATCACTAATTTTTTCTCCTTCTTCTAAACCAAATTTTGTAAAATCTTTTAATTTACCCTGTTTAGTAAGAGTATTACACATGTCGTCAATAGCAGCACCTACACTTTTTCTGTATTGTTTTATCCCATAATCATCATAAATTAAATAACGTGGTTTGAGTTTTAAAGCATTCGCAGTGTCTTTTAATACAGCAGAATATTCATGAACACAATCTATTAGTACTGCTTCTATATTTTCCCATTTATCATATTTCCAAGGATCCCCATATGAATTCATATGTTCATGGATAACATTAGATTCATTATAGCAATGCCAATTATCATCAGGAGCATTAATATTCATAGCGTATACCTTATTAAATAGTTTTGATAATATTAGAGTAGTTTGGCCCTTATGACATCCTACTTCTAAAACATTAGTATCACGTTTAGGATAAAATTTATCTACTAAAAATTCTTTGAATTTATGAGAAGTAGTTCCATGTGCCTCATATTTATCAGGCATTTCTTTGATTAATTGTTTAATTTTTTCTATTTCCATATTAAATTTGAACTTGTTTGATTACTTGGAATGCTTCAGCGTACATATAATCCGCCTGTATTCCTCTAAATTTTGCTAAAGTGGTTAAATTTTCTTCAACATCAAACCCATGGGATTTATATTTAATAATTTGACTATTATGACATAAGCTAGCTTCAATTTTATCAGTGAATTCTCTTGTAATATTTACGTAGTAATTTATATTCATCTGGTTTTCACTCATTCGAGGAACGGGGATTTGTTCGTAACAAAAAACATTAGGGATATATCGAGCAGCAGCCATAGTTGCTTTAAAAGTAGCTATATGGTCTTGATTAGCATCTCCGGCCCAGTGAGTATAAATAGTATCTATATTATGGGTTTTAATTTCTCTTTCTATGATATTTACGGTTTCAAATGAAAAAGGAATATGTAAATCTTTTAAGGGTGCTCTAGAAACACTATCACAGCCTAAAATATTAATAGCTTCTTCTATCTCTAATTGATGTTGTTGGGCGGTTCTTAAAGTTTTACCGGTAACCCCATCTACAGATTCTCCTGAAGTCATACATAGATAATGGGTTTTATCTCCTTGTTTTTTATGTTTAATTAAAGTACCACCACAACCAAATTCTATATCGTCGGGGTGGGCTCCTATTGCTAAAACTCGTTTCATTTTAAATTATGTTTTTACTGTTTGGGCCTTCATTAAATAACAAATCTATGATAGCCATATAAGGAAGGAAATCATTATATTGTTGGTTATATACAGGATGTTTATATTCCTGCCATATTAAATTAATATTGCGTTGTTTAAAGTTTTCTTCATTTATGTACCGTTTAGAACCAGGACCTGATCCTGATATGTAATTAGTGGCTTTTAATTCGTCTAAAATAAAATCTATTTTACTTCCACCATTTAGGTCAGGAGGACATATATCGGAGGATAACAATATTTTAGTATCAATTTTTAGCTCTTGCAGAAAATATAGTATTAACTTAGTGTTTAGTTCATGTAATGAATTATAATTTGCTTTTATTATATTACATATACTAGGGTAATAATCCGAATAATAGGGTGATTTCTTATAAAAATTTTCTATTAACGAAAGGTGTTTTTTTCTCCAATCATTTTCATAATTAATAGAAATCGTATTAAACGATTTTAATTCACTTTTTCCTATTAATGGAACAGTTAACCAAATATCCCCATTATTAGTTTTAATTTTATTTCGGTGCCCAAAATGTTTTTTTCCTCTAGGAAACTGAACATCATCAAATATAACAAAAACATCACTGAGTTTTACTTTATTAAAAAACCCTAGCCATGGTAAATAGTTAGGTTGATGAATACTTATAGTCATACTAAACTATTAATTGTTTCAGCTACGTAATCTACTTGGTCAAGACCCATTTCAAAATACATAGGTAATGCTAAATGCCTATCCAAAATATTGTTAGCATTTTTATAACTACTATCAGAATTAACATATTGTTTAAAAGCAGGTTGATCATGGCAAGCGGGCCAATATGCGTTTGCTGTTGGTATGTTATAGTCTTCTAATAGTATTTTAGCTAATTTTTCTCTATCTCTCCTAGTAAAGTTTTCAGGCAACATTATAATGTACTGCCACCAAGTCATAACTGTATCTTTATTAATAGGTGGTAAAAATACCTTATCAGTTAGTTTAGATTTATATCTGTCAGCTATTAAATTTCTTTTAGCAACAAACTCTTCTGCTCTTTTTAATTGAGTTAAACCTACTACAGCAGATGTTTCAACCATTCTATAATTTGAGGAAGCATAAGTGCAATTTACCCCATAATCAAGGCCTGGTGTTTCTCCACTATTTCTTACTGATCCATGGTTTCTTAAAATTCTGCACTTTTCGGCAAATTCTTTGTCATTAGTAGTAATTATACCTCCCTCTCCGGATGTTATAATTTTAGTAGCAAATAATGAAAAACACCCAGCTAATCCTAGATTACCTGCTTTAATTCCTTTTATTGAGGCACCTACAGCGTGGGAAGCATCTTCTAATAAAATTAAATCGTTTTCATCACAATACTTTTTAATTTCAAAATAATCAGGTGATATTAAACCCCCCATGTGAACCCACATAATACCAGCTGTATCTTTATCTACATTTTGTTTAATAATATCTAAATCTAAACATTGTGTTTGTGGGTTAATGTCTGTTATAACAGGGATATTATTAGATCTAACTATAGCACTAACACTAGCTACAAACGTTTGAGTAGGTACTAAGAATTTTTTGTTTTCAATTCCTGTAGCCCTTAAAGCAACTTCTAAAGATGTTGCTCCTGAATTAGTAGCTATAGCATATTTAGTTCCTACAAAAGAAGCAAATTGGTTTTCTAATTCAGTTACATGTTTTCCTTGTATAAACATTCCTGTATCTAGGATTTCAGCCCACTGGCTTCTGATCCATTCTTTATCTTCCTCTGGAAAGAAAGGTTTTGCTCTATATAATTTTTTAGTATCCATATTTTTCTTGTTTGTTAATTTCAAACCATTCTATATATTTAGGTAACATACTTTCTAAATCTAAAATATCAGAATGGGTTTGTTTGAATGTAAATTTTTCATTAAGGAAGGGGGAGTCGTCTTTATTTAGTTCAATAGAACCATTATTAGATCCTAAAAATGCTTTAATTCTATTAATTAATTCTATTTGTGTTAATGGTTGGCCATTAGAAACTATAATAGTGCTATATTTAGGTGAAGAAAATAAATTATCTATTATAAGATTAACTACATCACTTACATGAACCAAGTTAATGGGTTCTGTTCCTTCTCCAGAAACACTAATAGGTGAAGATGTTTGGATTTGGTTTATATAATAACCTAATCGTGGGCGGTGACTATTTTCACCTACAACATACACAGGTCTAATAATTTCATATTTTATATTTGTTAGTTTTATTAGATCTTCTACTTCTTTTTTTTCATTAGCATAATCACCAAATGCTTCTATCCCTACTGCTGCACTACTTATAAAAACGTATTTTTTAGGATTGCAGCTTTCTAAAAAGGGTTTAAATAATTCAAATTGTTCAGGTTTAAATAAACACATATCTACAATGTAGTCATAACTCTTAAAATCAACTTTATTTAAGTCATCTAAATTATTTCTATCACCCTTAATAATATTAACTCCTTTAGGCCCGGTTCCTTTTCGGTTAAATACAGTTATATTAAAAGAGGTATCCAATAGAAGCTGCTCTGTTAGAGCAGCTCCCATGAATCTATTTCCACCTAATACTAATATGTTCATATTAATTCTAGTATTTCTTCTGTAGTAAAACGATCAGCATGCTCCGAACTAAAACCATCTTCGGTAATAATTTCATGCATATTTTCTCCAGGTTGAAGACCAATGTATTTAATTTTGAGTGGCTTGTTCTTAGGAAGATATTTTTGGGCCATAGCTTTAAGTAGATTATCTATAGACATGGCTTTCATATCTGTAATGTATGGTTCAAAATCAGAAGCATTATCAAGACAATCAAAAATTAAATTTACTGCTTGGTCTACTGTCCAAAAGAATCTAGTAGCATCTCCATCAGTTACAATTACTTCTTGTCCTTGTTGGAGGAGGTCTTTCCACTTACATAATACTGATCCTGTGGAGTATAATACATTTCCGTATCTAACAATTCTATATTCAGTTTCAGGATTTATGGCCTCAAATTGACCAAATAATCTTTCCATAAGTAATTTAGTGGCTCCATATACACCCGCTACTTTAGCTGCTTTGTCTGTACTAACTCCTAAAATAAATTCGGGTTTAGTATTTAGTGATTCTTCTAAAATATATAACGATCCAAGGGTATTTGATTTAATACATTCCCTTACTTGTTTTTCAGCTATACCAACATGTTTTGAAGCCGCTAAATGAAAAACACCAGTAACACCTTTCATAGCTTGTTTTACTTCAAACCTATCACTTATATCACCTGTTAGTATTTCAATAGAAGGAAATTGTTGTTTAAGTTCAATTAACTTACCTTCATCACGGGCTATAGTTCTTACTTTACCGCCTTGGGATAGTATTTTTTCACATAGTGGTATTCCTAAAAACCCACTCCCACCTGTAACTAAATACAGTTTTCCTTTTTTAATTTTTAAGTTGTTCATATTACTATTTCTTGTAGTGTTTTAAATTCAGGGTTATATTGTAATAAATGGTTAAGTGAGAGCCTAATTTGTTCGTAATTATCTTTATCCCACCTATTATCATTCCAATCCCCCGCTATATGGGATTGAAACATTATTCTTCCATCGTGTAATTTTATATCTGTTTCATGAATACCATCATGTCCAAAAAATGTGCGGCATTTCCATGGGATATTATGGTTATGTTCATAATGAATAGCAGCATATTTAAAATGGTTGCCTAATTCATTTATGGCTGATGGGTGTGCCAACCATCCTGGGTTCCTCCACCCAATAGGTTTATGGTTAACTTTTTCCCATTCATCTAACATTAAACGAATTCTTGTTTGGGCTTTTTCGGGTGTATCTAGTTCTAAAAATTCACATTCACCTATATCATTTCTTTCACATTTATGATAATGGCCATGAGCAGCTAATTCAAAATATGATTTTGATTTTAACCAATCAATCCACTCTTTATGTTCTGATAGAGGGAATTTATAATGGTAGTTAGAGGGGATAAATAATATAAATTTAGCTCCAAATTCCTTATTTAGGGATTCTAGATACTCCATACAAATATCTCCTTCTAACCCCCATCCTTTTTCGGGATGGATGTCATCTATTGCTATTGTTATTTCCATACGTCGTTCCAGGTAAATGATTTATATTGGGGGTTAAATATATTATAACAGTTTTGTTCACACATTTTATTAGCGTTTACATACCATTCATTACTTCTTCTTCTTCTATTCATAGTATCTCCTTCCTCCCCTAACACATAATTTCTTTTAGATGGGTGGTTTCTATTATGGACTAGTAATATATTTTTAATAGCATATTGTGGAATGTTACCTAGTACTTTTTGAGTCATAAGCATAAATGCAGTATCTTCATGTACAAAAAATACGGATTTTGGGATATTTACTCCTGATTTAATTACTTCAGAGGAAATTACCAA
>VMHT01159985.1_pt1 | contig 10329 bp, 14 predicted proteins | sample 4693611 | NCBI WGS metagenome assembly VMHT01 (sample SAMN12280063, study PRJNA550983) | marine metagenome | isolation source: seawater sampled from same location over 5 years 0.02-0.2 micron viral filtrate | place: USA: collected off the coast of southern California halfway between the port... ...
CCTCTAAAGGTGTTAATTCAAAATATTCTTTGTATTCTTGAAAAGCACTTTTTTCTATTTTATTAGAACTATCACTTATTAATCCATCTGCTATTTTCAAAGCAGCATTTTTTACTTTAAAAGCAGAAGATTCAGGATCTAATACTGTCATTACATCATCTAATTGTTTTGGATTTGCAAGAAACCCTGATCCTTTTCTTGCTATGTAAACCATAGCTAAACCTTTAAATGGTTCTTTATATGTAGAATATCCCATAGCAAAACCACCAAATAAAGATTTTGTACCTCCTAGTGTTGCTCTCCTTGCAACAAACTTTGATACATCAGGAATTTCTAAACCTGCATGATTTTTAGCTATAGCAAAAAAATCATCTAGTTTTTCTATAGTTAATTTTGAACCTTTTAACATTTCTTTTACTAACTCTCTACCTTGAGCATTGTTTAATCCTAAAGCATTTTCAAAATTGTATGGATCAAACATCAAACCATTTACACCACCCTCTTTAAATGGAACTAATGATTTATCAAAACTTTGTTGAATTCTTGCTCTAATTAAACTTTTATAAGGTTTTTCACCAACTAAATTTTTTAAATCTCTTAAATATTGTGGACTTAAATTTCTATTTGATAAAATTACATTTCCTAATTGATCTGCTGTTATTGATCCTGGTCTTTGAAAACCTGCACCAAATATGTTTTTATCAACAAGTCTGAATTTATCTGCAACAGGTTGTTCAAATGCTCTTGCACCTACAGTTGGTGGTAATTTCATTTTTTTTCCAGAAGCAGTTTTAACTATAAGACTATTTTCTAATCCTTCAGCATAAACTTTATTTGCTAGTTTTAATTTTTTTGCAACATCTTCCATAGCTTTTATATCAACTACTTTATTGAAAGAATTTAAATATTTTTTATTTGTTAATTTATTTAAATCTTTTTCTAAAGCACCTTTAAAACCAGTTAAAACTTTAATATCAAAACCTTCTTTTTGAGATAATTTTGAAAATTTTTGTATGTCTTTTAGGAGTCTTTTATATTGTGGTATTGTAATAAATTCATCAATACCTTCTGCTGATTTTGACCATTGATATATAGCATCTTTTTGAGGACTTTTTAGTTTTTTACCTTTAATAGTAATAACTCCATCATCTATTAAATTTATATAATTTTTTAAAGAATTTTTAAAAGTTGCAGTAGATATTATCGGAGCTTTTACTTTTGCAGCAGTTTCATAAAAATCGTCATATAATAAACCTGATATTCTTCTAAATTCACCATAAGTAGATTTTGATGCGTCTGCCATATCAATACCTAACTTTGTTAAATTAACATTAGGAGCAAACATATTTAATGTATCATCTGCTGTTTTATTTATGACATCAGCCTTAGCTGCAAATTGTTTTTTAATTGGTGTACCTACATAAGGAAAAACACCTATAACCCTTCCATAACCTTTAGAAATCATATTACCTGAATCACTTAAACTTAAAGGATAGTTCATTCTTTTTGCAGCATTGTATAATTCTTTATTTGGTTTTCCAAAAATAGCTGATTTTATTTTAGTTCCTATACCTGGTATTTTAGAAAAAAACGATTGTAATAATAATTCTCTTTCAAAATCTTTTTTTGCTGCTTCTAATTGAGTTCCAAAACCAATATCTTGATCTGTCAAAGTAGATTGTATAATGTCATAAATCTGACCACCACCCATAGACCCTAATGTTCCACCTACGACACTTCCAGGTAAACCACCAGCAACTGTACCAGGTATTCCACCTGCTATAGCACCTGTAGCTTCAAAAACAGGTCTTCCTCCAATTAATTCTAAACCTTGTAATTTTGGTTCATCACCAAGAGAAGGTGTTATCATTTCTGGTATAGCAGTTTCTGTTGATAAAGAATCTTCAGAAGATTGTAATTGATTTATTATAGCTTGTTCTTCTTCTTTAGTAGGAATTTGACCTGCAATATCAACATTACCTAAACCTTCAACAAATATTTGACCCATTTATTTTCTTTCTACTAATTTTTTAGTTTTAGGATCATAAAAAAATCTTGGTACACCTTGATCTGATTTTTTTTCTTGTTGATTTCCTAAAAGAGCTTTTTCAAATTCTAAAATTTTAGGTGCTAAAATATTATTTATTTCTTCATCTGTTTTTCCTGCTTGTTTGTATCTTGTTCTTGCTGTTGAAACAAATTCTTGTAATAAAAAAGGTAATTTTTCTTTAACTTTTGTAATACCTCCTAATCCTTGTAATGCAGCATCTCCTTTTGCCTCTGTAATCATGTCTTTTAACAATCTGCCTTCAGGATTTCTATTTCTTGCAACATGAATAGAAACTGCATTTTCTACTGCACCTATTCCTGAAAAATCTTGACTTCCAAAACTTTCAAAAACTTTTGAATCTATATCTCCAGATTTACCAGTTGTTGTTTGATAAATGTCCTTGACTTCACTTGCTAATGCTTTACCAAATCCTTTAACAGCACCACCAACACCAAATGCTTCAGGTGATCTATTTCCAATATTTGCAACATTAGTTAATAAATCTATACCTTCAACAGCATATTCTGCTGAACCTAGTGCTTTATCTCTATTAGCAAGTTTTGCAAAACCTGAATAAGGTGCTGCACCCTCTGGTAATGTTCTTAATTTTAAAGCATTTTCATATTCTTTAGTTCCAGGAACAAAACCAGCAGCTTCTAAATTTTTTTGCAATGAAGTTCTTGAATCTTTAGGTGTTAATAATTTTTTAAGTTGTGCAGATTGAACAGTGGCAGGAAATAGTGCCTCCAAAGGATCTTTGCCTTGAATACCTTGACCATAGATTGCAGAACCTAAAATAGCAACTTGTGGAATGTTACCTAATAACCCACCAGGTTGATTTTGTGATGCGTTTAATATTCCTTGTAATTGGTCATATCTTTTTCTTAGTCTATCAATCATTATATTAATCCTCTTGTTCTCATGTAGTCTATATTAAAAGGGTTGGTACTCAAATTTGATGCCATTAGACCGCCATAGGGGTCTGTAGAATAGCCAAATTGTTGATTTGGAGCTACTATACCCAAAATACTATTAACACTATTTTTAGCATTATTATAATCCCTTTGCAAATCAGAACTTAATGGTGAACCTTGAGTCATATTCATATTATTAAAAAAATCTTGTGCTACCGAATCAGGTCTAGTTAAGTCAGGATTTACAATATAAGGTGCATCTGGAGCTATTCTATTCATAACATCTCTGTCAGAATCACCTGTATTAAAGTTGCTCATGGGTACATTAGAATCTCTACCTTGACCATAACCAAGTGCAGCATTACCTAATAATCCTCTTTGACCAGCCTCATTAAAACCCATGAACTTACTACGATCTTGATAGTCGCTTAAACTTTTACCACCTGCCATTAAAAATTTTGCAGTAAGAGGTAAGTAATCTGGTAAACTTTGAAAGTTCTCAGCAAAGGTCATTGTTGCAGGATTTTGTACTATTTCTTGAGTTTCAGGATCAACAGTATAATCACCCATAACATCTTCACCTGTTTCAGGATCTTTAGCAATAATTCCTGTGCTATACAACTGAGCTTTAGTCATGTACTTACCATTTACATTTGCTAAAGCTTGTCCTTCGTCTGTATAACCTCTTTCTATTTCTCTGTTTGAATATGTTTCTACACCTTTACCAACCATAGATGTATCTGCACCTAATCTTGCTTGTGCTAAACCTGGATCTACTTGTCCTTCTCCAGTACCAATAGTTGTTGTTCTAAGATTACCTTGATTATCAACGTAATCAATTTCATTTCTGCCAACTATTTCATCGTTTGATCTGCTAAAAGATGTGTTTGAAACTCTTGTATCTGCTGCGGTGCTTATACCAGGTTCACTTGAGTAGAATGCCTCTGCTCCTGATACTTGCATATCATTTCCGCCACCTCCAGAGTCTGAACCTGATCTTGAACCCATAAGAACTCCTTTATAAAATTATAGAAATGATAAACAAAATGTATAAAGCAATAATATGTTTAGTAGGCTTTGCTCTTACTTTTTGTTCAAGGTCAAAATAAAATTTTTTAATTCTATCCATTATAATAAACCTCCTAATAATCCTAAACCACCACCAAGTAATGCACCTGGAGCGCCTCCAAATTGTCCACCAACCATAGCACCTCCTAGTGCAGTTGAAAATGGATTAGCTTGTACTTGTGATGATCCTATTGTTGTAGGTAGTCCAGTTGCAATCGGTGATACGAAACCTGCGTATTGTTGTAATGCTTGTGCTGGAGCTAATTGTCTTTGTCTTTGTATATTTTCTAGTTGAGCTCCTGTTTGAACTAAACTTGGAATTTGTGTAGCAAGTCCTAACTGTCTTCCTCTTTCAGTTCCATATTCTTGAAATGCTAAAGGTAATGCAGCTTGTGCTACTTGTGAAACTATTTGTTGTTGTGACATAGGAGAACCTGGTGTTCTACCTGCTGCACTAAATTGTGATTGAACTCCTGTTGCAACGTCTGCTGCTGTTTTTTGTATTAATGGAGCTAAGAAAGGATTTAAGTATTGACCACCTAATGTTGCAGCCATTTGTTGTTGAGCTGCTGTACCAAGAGCTTCTTGTCCTGCAAGTCCTGTCAATGTTTGTTGTGTTGGTGCTACATATCCTGCTGCACCTGCACCTTGACCATATATAGTTCCAGCTTCAGATAATATTTGTGCTAATGCTGGTTCTGCTGGTGCATAAGGTGTTACTTGTTGTGTAGTAGTTCCACCACTTGATCCTCCGCCAAAACTCATTCTAACTCCTCTTGTTCAATTTTCTTTTCTAAAACTACATGGGTTCTTTTGTAGTTAAATAAATTTAAAACTCTTTGCCAACCTGGTCTAGCAATCAATTCCATCATTTGACAACCTTCTTCTTTAGCAAAGTCTTCTATCTTGCTAATCAAGTGTTGCCACTTGTGTCTTTGTCTGCCAGTCATAATATAGATATGACAAACTTTACCAAACTTTCTTTTTATCAACTCAGTAACTACAACACCAAAGTATTTATTTGTTGTAAGTTTTTGTTTGCGATCCCATAATATCCAAAGTTGGAATTTACCTTCTTTAAGAAGATCATAAACAAAGTCTGAATCGGTAAGTTGACTTGAGTAAGCTAGTGCGTTTTTTATATCTTTTTCTACAACACCCCAAACTTTTTCAAGTTCTTGAATTGGTATTCGTACTAATTCCATAATTACATTAAAAAATGCTTAATAACAACTATATATTACGCACTCTTTTCGTCAAATATTTCTACATAACTAACAATACCTGCTATGTTGTTAGCAGATGCTGCTTTTAATTTTAATGTATCACCTGACTCTAAAACCATTGTACCTTTAACTAAATTATCTACAGTTTTTGATGCAAGTGATATATGAGCCACTTCATGTTCTGCACCAGAATCTGAGCTATCTGTAGTAAAGGCTTCAACCTCAATATTACCTGTATGAATATTAGTTATCTGTATAGATTTAATTAAAGTTGTTCTGTCTGTAGGACAAGTGTAAACTGTTGTTTTGTTTGTCGTTGTCAGATCAAACATTGCATTTTTATAAATATTAGCCATTCTTAGGGTACTTTACCTTGACTGCTTTTATAGCTTCATAGAAATCAAAATACTTAGATTTTAATTGTGGGTCTTGATCTATTGAGTGCCATAACATATCTAATTGATCTCCTATTTCAGGATAAGCATTTCTTCTTTGTTCTGCATATTTAGATTGTTCTGGCTCATTAGCCATTTCATTTATTTTAGCTTCTATGTCAGCTTTAGGAATAGGTGTTGTTCCATTTTCCCAAGTAATTTGATTAATGTCATTATCACTAACAGATACTTCTGCGTTTGGATTAATTTTAAGTATTGCTTTTATAACTGTATTATTCATAAATTTATCCTGCTATTTCAAATGCTGTAAAAGTTGAAGTATCTGAATCTTCATTAAAACTAATAGTAGCACTTACTCCAGCTTTAATATAAATTTGATAAGTAATTTGTGAAGTTGATGATGGAGAATCTAAATGAGTTATCGGACTAAACATCATATTTTGATTTCCATCTCCAGCTCTAAAACCACCTAAACTTGTGCTACCTGATAATTCTGTAGAATCTCTATAAATAGTTAAATGTGGTGCTGCATTTGCATTTGTTTGATAAACAGAAATACTACCTATTAAAAAAATTTTACTAGAAGTTGAAGATGGTGTTATGTCTATAGATAGAGTATTAGATGCAGTAACATAAGAAGTAGAACTTGTTTCTCTTTTTGTGCTATCAGTAGCAGTAATAACTTGCAAAACCTTACCACCTACACCAGCTGGTAATGATGTTATTGCAGATAATGTATTATTGTTTGGTTTAATTATTGCCATCTATACTCCTATTAATGCTATTGTTTGTTTCACAAACAACAGAATTTCTTTGATTAATTTTATTCATCATTATACTCCAATCAAAGCTTTCACTTCTGCTTCGGTTAATCCTAAGTCTAAAAGTTTTTGTTTGCCAGATGCTTTTTTATCTATTGCTGCTTGTTCAGCATCTTTTAATTCTTGTATCTTTGCGTCCACTTCTGCTTCGGTAGGTTTTGTAATTGAACTATCATGCACTATGATATTTTCGTAAGACATTCTGTGTTCTCCTGTCCACTCTTTTTTCCAACCAAACCATTGACCAGAGTGCATTTCTGCTAAAGCTGTACTTAGATATTCTCTATCTGTCATCTTATGTATCTCCTAATCTAATGAATGTCATGTGTGTTCTATTTTCGCTTGTGTGTCCTTGAAAATTACAAGCTGCTGAAGCAAGAGCATAAAACTTTACTTTATGAGTAGAAACATTTGTTACGTCAAAAAAAATTTTCATATTAGCTGAAAAATAATATGTTGAACTATGAGTAGTTCTTGAATTAAATTGTTCTGCTGCATCAGAATATGAACTGTTATCTGTTGTTATTTTAATTCTACCACCGACATAATTTATATCTGCTGTACTTGTTGTAGAAGCTGATGCACAAAAATCTATTAAATAAATTCCTGTTGATGGAAAAGTAAATATACCAGAACTTTCTGACATTCCTGTTCCAATATGTGAAAATGATGTATCATTTCTTTCAAGATTAGAAGTTATATCTGCTCCAGCTGTTGAAAAATTAGAAGTTAATCTAAATTGGTCAGCTTCTGTAATTCCACCACCTTTAATAAGTGAGTAATCAATTCTTTTCAAAGTCCCTGCATCTGATACTAAAAATTCGTCTGTGTCTGCTGGTTCACTAGAAAGTTCTGTTGAACCAGAAATAATATCGTTATTTATTTTAGCTGCTGTTACTGCATCATCAACTATCTTAGCAGTAGAAACTGTAGCATCTGTAGGTGTTCCAGCAGATAAAGAATTACCAAACACCATTATAAAATCTATAACATCTCCTGTAGATAGGTTAGATGCAAATGTAAGTGTAGAACCACTTACTGTAAAACTGTCTGTTGGAGCTTGGATAGTTCCATTTAAGCTCACTAAAAATTGATTTACACTTTCATAGTCTGTAAAGTTTGAGCCACCATTTTGCATAGTGTATGCAGCTTGACCATTAACAGCAGTTATTGCGTCTAGCTTTACAAAGTTTCCTATTACTGGTTCTCTACCTATATATGCCATTTATTAACTCTTTGGGTTATTATCTTTAATTCCTTGTATTCTTGTTTTCCAAGCATCTATGTCATGGTAGATTTCATCTAACTGATCTCCCCAAGAACCATAGGCTTGACGTCTTGTTGCATCTACTTGAGCATTACTCTCAGCAGTATTTGCAGCAGTTTCATATGATGCTAATTGCTCATCAGTTGGTTGTGCAATATCTAAGTTCCATTCTTTAATGTATGGATTAGAAACACCACCGACCATATCATCTTGCAACTTAACATCTTTCATAAAATCTACATTGCTAACTCCATTAGCTTCGCAGTATGATTTTATTTTTGTACTTAGTTGTGCCATAGTTTGTCCTCCTTAATTTTATTATGATCCTCTAACTTTAAATCCACCCCACATTGATTCTATCTCACCAGCAGTAATTTGACCACTTACAGGATTTTCTCCTATAATATATCTAGCTTCAAGATAATCTGATGCCGATAATTCAATCATTCCAGTAAGCATGAGATTTTTTCCATTACTATTGTTTGATATAATCCTATCTGTAAATCTTTGATTTTCACTTCCATTTTTATAAAGTAATAAACGAATTTGCCTATCTGAACCATAAGTGTACATAATCTTTATAAAAAAATAATATGTTCCTGCTTGACCACTTGGAACTGTAAATCTTTTAGTTGATGTATCATAAGCACTGTTAGTATCTAATGTTTCAGTATCAAAATTTATTAAAGTCGCTGTATCTCCAGCTAAAGTTTGATTTGAACCAACTCTAGCTGTCCATGCAGGAGTATTAGTTTCACCAGCACCAGTCACAGTCCCTGTAAATGCGTAAGTGTCAGCTAAGTTCAGACTTTCAGATTGTATTTTTGTTATTGCCATAATTTATGCTCCTATAATTTTAAATGCTTCAAAAGTATTATATACTTCTCCACCAGTAATACTTACTGTACCTCCAGTTGTTTGAAGAAAAAATATTTCAAAATAATCAGTTGTATTACTATCAACAAAAGCAGTTATTTGTGGAGAATGCACTCCAGAAGTATCTCCGATTGCATCAGCTCTTTTATAAACTGATCCATTTTTATAAATAGCTATAACATTGTAAGCATCATTTTGATAACCTTGTCTTACAAAAGCATTAATTAAATATTTTCCACTTTCTGCTGGAGTAAATCTATAATTTGTAGAACTGTCATATTTACTTTGTGGATCATATTTTTCACTTGAAAAAGCAACTTTTGTAAAAGTATTATTTGCAATACTTAAATCTGATGAAAAATAAGCTGAAAAAATTGGTGTGTTAGAAACTTTTAAATAACTATAATCTACTCTCTTTAATGTTCCAGCATCAGAAATTAAAAGCTCATCTGTATCTGCTGGTGTTGCACCTAAAGCAGTTTGACCAGTAATTATAGATGCTGCTACTTGTGAGCTTCCAACAGAACCACTTGGCGGATTTACTGTCTGAACAGCTTTACCTAAATATACGCAGTACATATCATCTGAACTTGATGTTGCAGATGTTAGAGTTAATGTAGTTCCACTTGCAGTATATGCAGCAGTTGGTTCTTGCCTCACAAAATTTATAAATAGTGCTATTTCATTTTGATTAGAAACAGGATGATCTAAAGTGTACGAAGTAGTTGCACTTGTACTAAAATCTTGTTTTTGAAAAGCACTAAATGCTTCAGCAGGTGTATTTCCTATATATGCCATTTTAATCCTATGTACTTATTGAATCAACAACTGATAGTATGCAATCAACAGCAGAAGCTGTATCTGATAATGCTTCAACACTATCTCCTGATTGTAAAACTACTTTAGAGCCACCATCAATTAATTCTAAAGAACCACCAGCAGGTATCGGTGCATCTTTAATTAAATAATAACTTGTGCTACTATTTTTTACAGTAGCATCTACAGTTACTGCTGATGTTGATTTGTTAGCAAAACGCATCCCAATGATTGCGTCATCACTATTAGCAGCAGCTCTTATTTCAGTTGCAGAAGTTCCAACATTTTGTTTTAAAACTCTTTCAAAATCTTGTGCCATCTATTTTTTCTCCTTTGTTTTCATTTAAAGTGCAATCGCCATTGCTACAGCAAATCCAGCACTAGCTGCACTAGAATTTGCGTCAACTAAAGTAACAATTCTTGATAATGCTGCTTTTCTATTAGTACCACCAGCACCATCATCTACAATAATTAAATCAGATGTTGTTAAGTCTGCACCTATATCAGTTCCACCATCAATATCAATAGCAGCTACTGGTAAAGTTCCAGAATCTCCAGTACCAATCAAAGTTCCTGTATTATTTGGTAATGTTAAAACTGCTGAACTAGCTGCTGAGTGTGGAGCTGCTTGTAAAGTTTGTGCATGAGCATTTGAAGACTCACAGTAAAATTTAACTTTAGCAACACTACCAGTACCAGTTTTAATTTCTACTAAACCATCTGTAACAGCTACACCACCTGATGATCCATCACCATCAAGTAAAACTTTACCTGAGCCATTTGGTAATACAGATATATTACCATTAGATACTGATACAATATCAGAAATAACTGGTGATGTTAAAGTTTTGTTTGTTAGTGTTTGAACACCATTTAAAGTTACATCTCCAACATTT
>VMHT01187061.1_pt1 | contig 10329 bp, 21 predicted proteins | sample 4693611 | NCBI WGS metagenome assembly VMHT01 (sample SAMN12280063, study PRJNA550983) | marine metagenome | isolation source: seawater sampled from same location over 5 years 0.02-0.2 micron viral filtrate | place: USA: collected off the coast of southern California halfway between the port... ...
AATTAACTTACAGTCGTACTGAAAATACAGGTGCGCCGAGTTTTACGAAAGGCTTTTTAAAACATCACCCGCATGAAGTGGCACAAATGATTGTAGAAGCGCGGGAGTTACAAAAAGCTCGCAGCACTTTTGTAGATTCGATACTTAAACACCAAGTTAAGGGGCGCATACATGCAGAGCTTCACCCACTGCGTTCAGACCAAGGTGGGACAGTCACAGGGCGGTTTAGCTGTAGTAACCCTAACCTACAGCAGATACCCGCTCGAGACCCCGTCATAGGGCCGCTTATACGCAGCTTATTTATCCCCGAACAAGGAACTGTTTGGGGTGCGTTCGATTACTCTAGCCAAGAACCACGTATAGTTGTGCATTATGCTAAACTTATGGGATTCAAAGGAGCAGCAGACTTCGCCGCTCAATATAATGAAGATGCTCGTACTGATTTCCACCAAATGGCGGCAGATGTTGTAGGTGTCCCACGCAAACAAGCTAAAGATATCAACTTAGGATTGTTTTATGGCATGGGTTCTAAAAAATTAGCCGCTAGTCTTGGTTTAGAATTTGAAGATGCTAAAGAACTCTTCAGTAGGTATCACGATAAAGTACCTTTCGTACGTCAGCTAAGTGAGTATGCCATTAATCGTGCAAGCAAACGGGGTGTGATTCGTACAGTTTTAGGCCGTAGGTGTAGATTCGATAAATGGGAACCAACACGATATGGCAGTTGGAAACCTATGACTCATCAAGAAGCTCACGCCGAACACGGCCCTGCTATCAAACGAGCTTTCACTTACAAAGCCTTAAATAAATTAATCCAAGGTAGTGCGGCAGATCAAACTAAAGCCGCTATGGTCGCGTTGTACGAAGAGGGTATCTTACCCATGTTGCAAGTGCATGATGAGTTAGACCTTTCGGTAGAAAACGAAGCACAAGGTAAACGCATCGCAGAAATTATGGAAAACTGTGTTGATTTAGAAGTTCCCTCAGTAGTAGATGCAGAGTTTGGACCAAATTGGGGTGAAGCAAAACAAACCTTTACCGAAAAGCCGTGGACCAGAGGGTTAAAACACCAACACAGCGAAATGATGACCTGATAAATTAGAGCAAAAAAGAATAGTCTGTACCTATGTGTATGCTACACTAATATTGTTCTATAGAAAGGGAACTATCATGCTAATAAATTCACTAACTGACTTAGCTACTTCGCTAGAAGGCGGTAGTCTTACTGATGTAGGGGGCTATCCTAAATACTGGGTTTGTAAAGACGGCACAATACTTTCGCATAAAGCTGTAGATAATAACCTGCAATTAGTAAAAGATGCTATTACTAATGATAGCACTGTCCACGCAGACCCTAACTGGTGCGTTGTTGCTTGCGAAATAAACTACGAAAATGATTACTTAGGCTGTGATCATACTAATACTGTTATACCATCTGCATATGGGGGCATGGAAGACTCACAACACCTATGAATATTTTTATACTTGACTGGGCGCATGATGTTTGCGCTCAGTATCATTGCGACAAACACGTTGTCAAAATGCCATTAGAAACCGCACAAATGCTCAGCACCACACATCATCGGTACAGCAGCGACGGACCATACTTACCAGTACATCAAAAACATCCCTGCACTCTATGGGCAGGGCAAACTGTTGAAAATTATCGGTGGTTGTGGTCTCTAGGTAAAGCACTATGTGCTGAGTACACGTTCAGGTATAACAAAGTTCATGGCTGCGAAAGAATTCTTTCAATTTTGCGCTGTCCCCCTATAAATTTAACTGCACGAGGGGCAACTGCTCCTGCTCAGGCAATGCCTGAGCAATACAAAACCAACGACCCACTAATCGCTTATCAACAATATTACATCCACGAAAAAGCAAGGCTCTGTAAATGGAAAAACCGCCCAATTCCACCATTCATGCAACCGATAATGTCCTCCCATTCGTAAAGAAAGAAAAATCATCCCATGATAAAGAGAGAAATATTTCTGTTGTAAAAGAATATGTAGATGTTTTGAGTTGTCCGACCTGTGGATCGCATTCGTTCGTTCTCTTAAATGAACCAATCAAACGAATCGCTTGTGAGGAGTGTGAAATGATTTTATCTGCTCGGTGGACAACGAGAAAGAGAGATTGGGAAAAATTCAGAATAAGAAAAGATCCAAAGTAATAAAAAAAGATCTAACAAGTAGGCGCAAAATCATGTCACTTTTAGTTGGTAACTTATCCGTCCAAAATAATCTTTTGAACAAATAAGACATGCGTCGCACATTATAATAGGTTAATATGGGTCATGGCAACCAAGCATGAAAGGAGAAAGTTTCATGAGTAAATTAGTGAGAATTCAAGGTGGGCATCCAGGTATGACTAAAAGTAATGCCTCCCGCAAAAAAGACACTACAGACTGGAAACCTATTAATAGAGCAGCAAAACGTGCGATTCTTGCACAAGCCAAGAAAAGGAAAACAGCATGACTCCTTTGCAAGAAATTTTTGACCGTGCTGTAAATCACGCTCTACAAATGGGAGAACCCTGCGTAGATAAAACAGGGTGTCTGTACCGCAATGGTGAAAACAGGTGCATGGTCGGTGCTTTTATTTCTGATGAAGACTATGACGAAAAAACGGAAGGCAAAGGACTCGCCACTGCCCACTCAGTGCAAAGAGCTGTAGCACGAACACTTGAACAAGAAGTTCTTTCAACAGAACAAATGAACTTTTTTACAGATTTGCAGTGCGCTCATGACGATGTAGCTGAAGATTTCAGGGACGAACATCAAATGCACGAAACACCGTGGTACGATATAATACGTCCTAGGCTACAAAAAGTCGCAGGTAAGTATCACCTAACGCTTAACGACGAAAACCTGTTCTAAAAACTTATGGGGATAACGGCGTTATCCCCATTTTTTAAGACAAAAACGGGATAAATTATGACTGAAAAAATAATTGAGTTTCCAACATTATCAGACATAGACAAACAATGGTTAGATCTAGAAAAGCAAAAAAAGATCATAGAGAAACAAAAAGAACAAATAAGATTAGTCCTTAATAAAATCCCATAGTACACTATAAATGGCAAAACACTCACAGAAAGGAGTACAATATGCCAGACCAAACCGAAATCACAGCGCAAGATGCTAGTGAAAAACTGCGTGGTGACCTGCGTATGTTTGACGGCACAGCGCATTGGTATCGCCACCCCTTCAATTCTAATTTACTTTATACCGATGGTACAAAGTTCTTTGCAGAAAAAGCTGGGGCGTACTGGTTTTTAGATATTGTAGCAACAGAACTAGCAGACCTAATGGAAACTGAAGAGTTCATGGTTATTGCACTAGATGTAAAAGATATGTCAGCTACGATTACCGCAGGTGATGGCAATGGCAATGACCTTTGGCAACGCGATATCGATTTTACCGATGCACCGGATGGCGTTTGGAAGTTTTTCTTCGCCAACAATGTGCTTTATCTGCCGAGCGAACACTAATGGTTATCGGCGGTTATTCAATGACTCGTGTGTTTGACAGTATTACTGTCAAACACTACGAAGCAGGGCAAGACTTCTTTATGCAAGGAGATGATGCAACACAGTTTCTTGCCGCATGGGAACAATGGCAAGAAATTGTAGACAACAACTTTCGTGACTTTTTACAGGCTCACGAATACGACACACTATTCCAAACAACTTTTTCTTTGGAAATATAGGAGGTAACTATGGACGGACTACTTGAACTTATCGCCAAAATACAATGGCGATACATGGACTCACCTGATTACGATACTTTCGCAGGTGTTGAAAGCAAAACAGCTATGATCTGTGACCAAATGAAACACAGAATATACATCATGGACCACAATAAACTTCATATTATAGAGGTTGACAGCGGCGAAGAAAAAGTGTATGAGCTAAATATGACACTTCACGCTAACGTACCATTAACACCAGATTGCAGCGAGGCTTTATCCGCCTAGTTGCCCGACAGAGGGGGCGGGTGCTGCGAACCCCCTCACCACAAAAAGGAAACAATATGGGAATCATTCGTAAATGGGGGCATTATAGCGTTCTTCACGAATCACAAGCAGGAAAAACGAAGACTAAAGTTAAAACCCTCACCATAAATCCACACAGTAAACTCAGCGATCAACTACATCATCATCGCAATGAATACTGGTACATTATCAGCGGAAATCTAATTGTAACTATTCAAGAACACTGGCGCAGAGGTGGTGATTACCTAGAAAATAACTACCTCAAACCACACGACACTTTATTGATAAAAAAAGATCAATGGCATTTAACATCAAACCCATACAACGAACCATGTGTCGTACTAGAAACTCAATACGGCGAAAGTTGTGAAGAAGAAGACATTCAACGCAGACAACTAATCCCGCACGAAGAAGGCATGACAATGACCTGCACCGAATGCAACGGCACAGAAATTATACTGTACGATAAACCCGTTATAGATTTTATCAACGGTGGTTGGCTCGAAGAAGAAAGACAAAACTGCACCGCTTGTATGGATGGAAAAATACCAATCCCTGAAGAATTTCTTATAGAAGCAGACAACGGTGATTTTTATGTAAAGGAAAATATTAAATGACTTTGCGAGTCTGGCAAGAACCCGAACAATACTCAGGAATTATTATAGGCATCGTTACTGGCGGGTTTGACCCCATACACTCAGGGCATATAGATTACTTCGTAGAAGCCAGCAAAAAATGTCATCAACTTATTATCGGGCCAAACAGCGATAACTGGCTGATACGCAAAAAAGGTCAAGCATTTATGAGCTGGGATGAACGCGCCTATATTATCAAACACCTAAAACTCAAACGCGACTTTTGTGTCATGCCCTTTAATGACGACGATGATACAGCAAACGACTTATTGAAAACTATTGATGAACAATGGAATCAAAAATTTTATTCCGTCAAACTATTATTCATGAACGGTGGCGATAGAATTAAAACTAACGTCCCTGAAAACTACCTATCACTATACGGTAATGAAATCCATTACGAATACGGCGTAGGCGGAACTGCTAAGAAAAATTCATCTAGTAAATTACTAACAGACTGGCAAAAAAAGAGTAAAAAAGAATAGTCTATATATAAATCTGCTTATAAACTAAAAATAAGCAAGGGATGCACCCTCGCTCGATAACCCAAGAAAGGGGTAATTATGGAACAGAAAGAAGTTCTGAATGATATCACACATGTTACTGATCATCTTTATAGTAGTAATCTGGATGCTGATATTTCCAAAATAAAAAACGCATACGATGCCAAAACCAATCGCGGGGCAGAAACACGCGCTTGCTTTGAAAACATCGGGTATGAGTTCGCGTGCCTGTTTCAAGCAATAGAACAATACGAAGTTCGTATAGCTGAGCTTGAAACCAAAGTATCAGACCTAACTGATAACATTGATTCCTACGCAAGCGAAGATTACGTAGATGAAGCAATAGAAACACATCGCGATGCAGAAGATCAACACTTAGATGATAAAATACAGGATAAATTATCCGAAGCAAAATTCCACGTACAGGTAGTATTCTAATGCAAGTAGAAATAACCGTAGACGGCATCCCCCACAAAAAAGTGGGGGAAGCTCTAACCCAACTTCTGGTAACCGAAGTACAAACTATAAATTACTGGTCTAAACGTAGCCACGAACTGCTAAACAAAGATCTTAACAAAGGAGTAAATCTGCAAGAAATACTAGACGAAGTAAGTCGCATATATCTAATGAAAGCCGCAATGCGGTGCGATAATAAACAACAAATCGCCGATATGCTCGGGCTTGGCACATATCAAACTGTAAGCAATAGAGCTAAAAAATTAGGTATGGATCTAAACCTAGAACTAAACGGTACTGTGAAATGAGTACACCAAAAACATTCTTCGTCGATCGCGCCAGCTACGGCAAAACTCGCACAGCCGTAGGTGAATATCTGCGCCTATGCGAACGTGAATTTAACCTTGAAACAACCATCAACAACATAAGGTTAGAAGAATTTACCGCCGATCGTAAAGTAGGCGCACTCGCATTCACACTCGCCAGTATCTGTCACAAAAACCCCGAAGCCAACTCTGATCTACAAAAACAAATCCAAAATAAACAACGGACAGTAGCTCAACTAGAAGCAAGGAAATCACGCCATGAGAACTAACCAAATCAGCGATAAAACAATCTACCCCAATACTCGTAAACCATGGAGGGGTTCAGATATAACTGTACTGCTAGAACTTCTCGACGCAGATGTAAAACCCAACGATATTGCTACACATCTAGGCAGGACACCAAAAGCAGTACATCAACGCATCAGCATCGTACGGGGAACACTAAAATCTAAAACCCGAAAAACACCCAAACCATCTAAAAAGTCTGAGTTATCCGATGACTGGGTAGACACCTATGCCGAAACACCCGAACCCAAAAAACTTGCACTCACTCTAAAACCCGAACAATCAAACAAAACTCACTGGTCCGTATCTAAACAACTTGTCGGGTTCGGTATCATAGCAATAATCGTAGCAATAATCGCATACACCATCGGGTACACGACTAAATAACACTAGTCAAACAAAATAAAAAACAGTATCATATAATCAGGCAATACGGGCAAGTTTTTCCTCCTATATATCTACCTGCGTTCCACCGTATTGTCTAACATGGTACACTTTCTTCCCTGTATACTCCCGCACATATCAAAAATATGTGCGGGTTTTTTTATTCAAAATCAACTTTGCTATATAGGACCAAACTCGGAATGGGATGAAATTCGTTTTTAAGATCGGAAAATATACGATATCACGATATACAACGTAATCAACACGTTACACGGTTTATTGACCAATGACTCCGATATCACAACAAATATTCAGTAACTTTCTCTGTACGCGCGACGATTTTGGAAAAGAAAAAAAACTTACTCCTTTTCGTTTTTGGTCCTATATAGCAAAGTGATCCCATCCTGTAGAAGAAGGAAAAAATAAGGATGCCTCTCGCTAAAGCTACTCACAAAAATAAGCTAGACGTCGTTGCAAATCCCCGAACAGAAAAGAACATCACTCCGAAACAAGAAGAATTCTGTAAAATCTACGTATCTGAAGACATCTCGCAAACCGAAGCCGCAGTCAGAGCAGGATACTCTGTGAAATCAGCTCACGCCATAGCCTCCCAACTCCTTAATGGTCAACGCTATCCACACGTCGTAGAAAGAATTCGTGAATTAAAACAAGAATACGCTCGCAAATACGAAGTCTCATTTGAAGGTCACGTAAAAGAACTAGCAAAAATCAGGGACGCCGCATTCACCAACGGAAACTATCCCGCAGCAGTAGCCGCTGAAAAATCCCGAGGCCAAGCCGCTGGTCTATATATTGACCGCAAAGAAATCTTGCATGGGCGCATAGATAAAATGACCCGCGATGAAGTTATGCGGGAGATTACAAAACTTCAAGAAGAATTCCCTGCGCTTGCCGCAGTATCAGAAGGAAATCTTAAGATCACAAAAGATCTAAACGAAGTTGAAGACGCAGAAATAATAGGAGAACAATAGATTTGTCAGGCAAAATATCCTGCGCTACACTATAAGTACGGAAGCAACCAGTCATAGAAAGGACTGTTCAATGTCTACCAAATTTACCGAATGGACTAAACGCCTCGGGCAACAACACTTCGCAATGTACGATGGCACAGGTCGTACACTTTGTGGGATGCCAATGCTCGGCAATAACTACGCCCACGCAATGCACGACGAAGACAAAGCACCGTGCTCACAATGCGCCGAGCGCATGGCATTTATCACAGAAGGCGAGCGTGTATAATGGTAAAGATTTATCGCCACGATGCAGTTAGCAATGGCGTCACATACAGTGCTGTTTTGAATGACTTTGAAAACGGGCAAGCATCTGAAGTCATTTTAAAATCTGAACCTATGGGCATGAGGGTAATGCACGAAGCCGACTTCCCTACATCGCTGCTAGGTAAAGCATCACGTGATGGCTACGTCCGCAGCATATTGCAGAGCTTTATATATCAAGTGTTGCGCGACTACAAAAAAGTTTGATAACAAAAGACTAGCTCCCCGCACAGTCGGGGTGCTATACTATAGGTACAGAAACCTAGTGCCATAGAAAGGGCCAGATATGTTTAATCTACCTACGATCACTGCCGCTAATTATGCTAAGATGTGGCAAGCAAGCGCAGAGGCAGAACCCGATGAAGCTGAGCACGTCCGCAATACAAAACCTCTGCAAGCGTTAGCCGAGTTATATGTGCAGGGCGATAACTGGTATTACTATGATCCAGAAGACGCAAGTAACGATACAGCTAATGAGGCGTTAGGATTATTCCCTTATCCCAAACCGTATCAAGAAACAGCCCCATATGGCGAACGTCAGGTAGCCCGTATTGCTACTCCTGATGGGTATACACACTCTGTAGATGTTTATGCTTTAGGCAACCTAGAAGTCGTGCAAATAAACCACAGTGGATGTTCGGCACACGGTGAGTTACCGACATATTTTATGCGTAGAAAATGCCAAGTCAAGACAAAGTAAATCGTAATGGCAACTAAGCCAGAAAGTCAGCTTTGGGGTAAACTCAAAGCTGGCACTAAAGATTTAGGGGTGTTTTGGACTCGTATAGAATCTTGGTCTAGTCCAGGAGTTCCTGACCTGCATGGCATAGTTGATAGTCAGCCTTTTTGGTTAGAATTAAAGATCCATAAGTTAAAGTCATTAAAGAGCATCCAGTTACGCCCACATCAAATATCGTGGCAGACAAGGTATGCAGCTCAAAATGGCAACGTCTGGAACTTGGTTGCCCACCCGCCGAGCCGGACTATAAATTTATTTTGGGGTGGGAGAGCCTTAGAAATCGCTGGACAGACAGATGATAAGGGACCGTTGGAGCCTGATTGGAGTTCAGGGATCCCATCTGATTGGAGGGGAATGATTGATATGATAGTCTTGTCCCATGATAAAAGAAAGAGAAATTAAATCATCGTTTATCGTCTTTTGAGTTTGATTAGATAGATCGTGCAGATCGTAATTGATCGTCAGTCATCATCTTTCATCATCTTTCATCATCTTTCATCATCAGTCGGCCGATGACGATTGACGATGATTGATTGATCTTTAAAGATCGGGAAGGAAGAAAAAAGATCAAAGAAGATCTAGGAAGGTCAAATAAAAAAGATTATAAAAGATACAAAAAGACTTGCGCCCGAGCTGTGTAGCTGGTAGAAGAATGTATAGGCCAAGGCAACCCGCTTTGACCAGATGCTCGTAGAAAGGAGCTTACTATGACTACTACACTTTCAGTCGGTGGCGCGATCAACGCCCAAAAGATCAAAGGCCAGAAAAAGGCCACCAAGAAAAAAGCTGCCCCGAAAAAAGCCGCGCCCGAGGTGCTGCCCAATCCCCCAGCCGAAATCGTTGTTGCACCAGTGACCACGGTTGAGTTGCGGCTTACCGATGGTATACTTGATTACAGCGACATTTGGGCGTTCGTCCAAAAACACGCTGGTGGTCAGGAGGGCAATGTGCGTATCGTGCCACTAGAAAACGTAGACCTTACTAGCGCCGAGCCAGTGCCTTTTGGATATGGTGGCAAAGTAGGAGGCGTTCGCCAGCGTATCCAAGACTGGATGTTAAAAGGTATTGATGGCGATACCAGTCTTAAACTGGTGCTCGGTAAAGCTGCCAAGCTGGGACACAGCCGGAAAAAACCTAATTGCTTACTTGCCCTGATGAACGGCGGATATACACCATCGTCCAAATACTGGGGTACAGCATATGTCAAACTGGTAGTGGAGAATCAGCCAAAAGCCTAAATCACCCACGCCTCAACTGGGACGCTTCGGCGTCCCTTTTTTTGACCGCAGTGATCTATAAAACTCTATCCCATCCCATTCCAAAGGAGAGGACAAAAATAGATGATTCTTTCTTTCTTTTTCATGTTAACTCTAAGGTTAGCATGATATTAAAAGATCTAAAAAGATCAGGTAGGGTATCCCATCCCATCCCATTCTTCAAAGAAACTCTTGTGTAGAGTAGATAAGAAAAGATTAGAGAACCTCTCTCTAATGAGCCGATCGGTTTCTTTCAAAATCAATCGTTTCTGTTCATCGGTACGGTTGACTGCACAACGGTACGGTTGACTGCACAACGGTACGGTAAACTTACCAACGGTACGGTAAACTTACCAACGGTACGGTAAACTTACCAACGGTACGGTAAACTTACCAACGGTACGGTAAACTTACCAACGGTACAATAAACTTACGCCGCGTTGCAGCGGAGAGCT
>VMHT01220652.1_pt1 | contig 10329 bp, 23 predicted proteins | sample 4693611 | NCBI WGS metagenome assembly VMHT01 (sample SAMN12280063, study PRJNA550983) | marine metagenome | isolation source: seawater sampled from same location over 5 years 0.02-0.2 micron viral filtrate | place: USA: collected off the coast of southern California halfway between the port... ...
GCCTTACAAAACCTAGCCCTAGAACGCGAACCCTGTGACCTGCAATTTTAAAAACGATTTTTGTATATGATAAGAGCCTTGTAATAGGTACAGGCTAGATACACCAATGGCGTCAGTTAAGACGCCATTGGTTATGTGTTTATATTATTTGTTTAACAATCTTGAGGGCATATACATTATGCTCAAAGCCCTCACGATATAAGGGATAAAAGTAATTTGATTTATCCATTTTAGAATACTCTTTGTAGTTTTTTCTAATTAAACTACAAAGGTATTCAATCATTTGTTTTTTATTCATTACTGTGTATTGCTTGAACAAGGGTGCTGAACTTTTTAAGTATGTTGTCCTTGAACTCGTCAACGATTGGGTTGCCAACGTTTTCAAGTATGTGCTTTTCACACTCGCCCATTAATAGTTGGAACATGATCTCATAGTTCAACTGTTTCTTTTGCCCATTGTCCACCACCATGTCAGCTAGTGATGTAGGTGCATTAGAGTTTAACTTTTCACTCAATACATTAGCAATGTTAATCAAATCATTATTTGGCATAGCAATGTCTCCAATTAATGTCCGATAGTTTGTTGAACTTTTTACCATTGAATAACCATTTACCAACAGCAACCTTATGAATAGGAATTAAAGTTTTTTTCTTATAATCTCTAATTGCATAATCATTGCTTATTAATGATATTCTTTGAACTGAACTAAATCTTTTTTTAGATTTAAGATTTCGCATAGTTGAATATAATTTATTGGGCATTGTTATCTCCGATCGCTTTGTATTCACTATATTCTAATTCAGTAGTGAATTTATTATACAAATCGTTATGAGCAATTTTAAAGTTTGCTGTTTCAAACTTTTTTCTTTTACGATTTATTTTTTGTAATCCAAAACTTTCTCCATTGTCATCTTGAACAATAATCAAGTTTTGGTTTGTTCTCTCAAAGCAATCAACAATGTTTTGTTTCATTGTATCTAACTCTTTAGATAGTCTATTTGCTTTAAGCTTTAGTTTAACATAAGCAACAACAACTTTTTTTTCGTCTTGCTTTAGCTTTTTTGCGTTTTGCATTTTTACCTCTTTGTTAAGTTATGTATTTTTATAAATACCTCTAATTAATACATCTTATGAAATCTTATGCAACAAGTTATTTATCTTTTTTTTAATTAAGTTTATTAGGTCTAGCAATAGTATAACTAGCATTATTATCCTCTAACATATTAAATAGTCTTTTTATTTTTTGGGTGAATAAAAGTTCCCGTGCCGTGCCGTGCTGTTGTTTAGTTTTATTATCTTTCTTATTTCCACCACGAGAACGAGACGAGGCGACAGTAGTCGCCTCGTTAATTTTATCTTTAGCCATTACCAACTACACCAATATTCAACGACCTTTTTCTCGTTGATAGCTTGTTCACAGAATTTCAAGAACTTGATATCTTGTTCCTTGTAGTCCTTGACGCTTTCCTCTTGGAACTGTTGCCCCCAGAAAAATCCATCTGTTGCAGGATAGTCCTTATAGTCTTTCTGTATCTGCTCGGCTAACTCTTTCGCCACCTCTTGAGTTATATATACAGGGGCTTCACAATCAGAATTAAAACCTAAACTTGAAAGCATTCCCTCATGCTCATGGTGTTGGTTTTGTTCGTCCCACTTCTTTGCCATGAACTGTTGAAGTCTTGCGTGTTTTCTCCACACGAAAACTTTTTCTTTCTCTCCGTAATCATCATCAGAATAGTATTGTTCCCAATCTACCTTTTGACCTCGAAGGTGTGCGTGTTGATCTAATCCCATAACTTTTCTCCTTTGTTTAAGTTTTGTGGGAAAGGCAAATTAATAACTAGTATTTCCAATCCCACAAATACCTCTTATCGTATCTTATATACCTTTGCAACAATTATCTTTTAGAACCATTCTAAAGTAGAAACCTAACCATTCTTCTTACCACAGCAGTTTCCAGCGTCCCCAGATGCTCAACATTACTTTAACCCTAAACCTATCCATTCACTCAAACGAGACCGAGCTTTACCATCAGAGTTTCCAGCGCAAGTCCTGTAACCAGCAGTAGCTTCTGCGCAGGTGCATGCAACTCTAGAAACGAGACGACATGTGAACATCACAGCACTCCAACGAGCGAGAGCATCAGGATCCCAGTGCCAGCTAATGTGAAACCTGGGAACATAAACAGAAGACAGAGCCAAACGACAACGAAGGTCATGTGGAAGCTCCAGCTGCAGGTGCCTCTGCATGCAGCTCCTGGGCCCGAACTTCGACCGCCCACCAAACGAGATCATTAACTAATCCAGTCAACGAAGTTGGATCTTGCGATATGTGTTGCAAAAACTCACCGTTCTTCAGACCAGAGTCATCTGCGTGGTCCCGGACCAGCTGCCAGATCTCTTCTTGATGGTGATCATGAAACGCAGTAGTTTCTGCGTAATACGTCAGACCCGACACTCCGCCTGAGCAGCCGTGCTTAGCAATGTCTGCAATTAATCCTATATCCTGCTTCTGATACTCAGCGAGGCATTCGCTGATGCTTGGCATCAGAAACCATTCCTTCAGCTCATCAGTCATCCTTCACCTCCGAGTCTTTCCATGTATTTCCGTTTGCAATGCAGCGCGTGCCCCGGGCACCGGTCAATGCGTATACTTTGCCTTCTTCAGGTTTATCTTCTTGCTCAACAGGTTTCTCTTTTTCTTTGTTCATAGTTCTCCTTTGGTTAACGCCAGTTGCGGTACCTTAGATTGCCTGCAATTGCATCTGGCGCGTCCTACATATAAGACACGATGGGAGACCTGTCAACCCCTTATTTTATTTTTTTTAATCTTTCTTCAAACGACCATTTCTTTTCCTCTGGTAATTCTTTTACCACATCAGTTACCAGCTCCTGAAGGTCAGTCACCTGCTGCGTGAGCTCATCTATCTTCTTGCTGTAAGAACGAGATTTGTTCTCTCCTCGAACGAGATCGAGGGCATCGAAATCTATCGCCATTGTTTCTCCTTTGTTTAGTCTGACCATACGACATCATGGGATACTCGTCAAGCAAAAGTTTCTACCGAAGGAGATCCCAGCACCATCGAGCTCCAGCTGCAGGGACGTTGCCGTTGTCCAGTGAACGAGAACGAGATTTATCCAGAAACGAGAACGAGAAACGAGAGCTTCACCTGCATCCTGAGCACCAGCTGCTGCTGATGGGACCAGTGATGGTTAGTTTAACGAGAACGAGAAAGGTTTGTCAACGACAAACGAGACCTGAGCAGTATCACCTGCTGCGGGTCCCCAGGCCACTGATCAAACAAAGAGGGAAAAGATCAGTGGCCAGGGCACGAGAACGAGAGCTACGCTGCATCAGGACTGGATCCCAGCTCCGTTAGCATCCTTCGCTGGACCATTGGCCATTGTAACGGGAACGAGAACGAGGCAAACGGCACGAGGGAACGAGGATCAGTGAAAACGGACACCGGTCTGTACAGTTTAAGGGTTCTCTTCAAAGGGGTCTCACCCAAGATAATAACTTTACCACCAGCCATAATGTATTTGTTAATCCATACAATTTGCCATTTATTTAGCTTCGGATAACTTAATGAATCTGATTTTAATTCTATCCAAAAAACTTCATTACTCATTACAGCATGAACGTCAGGAATACCATTGATTGTACTAGATTCTACGCGGGTTAAGAAGCAATTAGTCAGTCCTTTTTTTACCTTTTGCCATAGCCTAGTTTCCCCATTTTTATTAGACATGATTAAGTAAGTATTTTATATTTTTAATTTCCTAATTGATTTAATTACTGCTGTTGGAATAATAGTTGTTGCACCAATATTGTCAAACGTTGGTTTATCTTTAGACTTAATGTAATCACTAAATATTCTTGTAATTCCATTTTTTTGACTAAGTAAGTAACCTTTAGATACACATACAGGCAACTGTTCTTTGCTTAAATCTTTTGTGCTGCTCCAACCAGCATCACCTTCGATATCAAGCCACTCTATTTCAACAAACGGATAATCATCAATGATGTTTCCGAGATTCTTAAAATCAAAGTTTAATATTTTAGATTGTTGTCGTTTCTTTTTAGTCATCAATCTCTACCTTAATTTTACCAATTGAAGTGGTGATGGTGGAGTTATGTACTTGGTTAAAAACATCTAACCATTCCGACCAACTAGCTTTCTTCAATTGCTGTAACGTCTTCGGACTCAACCTCAATCGTTTTGGCATTGAAGCCATCGATTTTGTTTGATAGTTCCTCAAGCTTTTTTTCAAGTTGCTCACGTGACATACCCTCCAAACCACTAACAGTCACCTCTTTACGATCCACGTAAGCTCCAGCTAATTGACCTGATCTGTATTCAGCATTTATAGCAGCAGCGTATTGTTTATCTTTTTCGGCTTTGTCAGAAATTCTTTCTAACCTCTTAAATCTTCTAAGGTTGTCACTTTCATATTTCTTTTTTTCAAGATCAAATAATTTATCAAAATAATTTGCAATATGAGGACTGTGTTTTCTAGATAACATTCTAGAAGCAACAGATCCGTAATCTCTCTCATTAGTACACACATAGCCTGCACGCTTTAATGCTTCAGCTTGTGTAATCGAACCCCAATCTTTAACATAGATTTCAACAAACATTTTTTGTTTGGGTGTTAAATCTAATTCAGTTCTTAACGATTTCTTTTTAAGTCCACCAGGCATTATTTTCTACCTTTTGGTTTTTTAGGTGTGAATTTTCTTCTTACTTCACCTCTTGCATAACTATCCGCAGAAGTGTGAGACATATGAATTTTAGCACTATCATATTCATCAGTATAAAGTTTTTGTTTTTCTTTGTTGCCAGGAAATAGTTTTTTAACTCTATCTTTAGCTAACATAAATAATTGTTTTCGCATATTTCTACTATATAGATTATTCTAACCTAATGTAATAGCCCTAAAAAGTTTCGATAGCGTTCCCGCAAGAGTGGTGTATCCCAGATACACCATAGATACACCATAGATACACCACTAAAATTGATTAAAACCATTGGTATAATTGACTAATAGAACATTAGATACACCAGATACACCTCTTTTACCCCCTGAGCACTTTTCTTTTTCAATCACTCTAGATAATCTATATAGTAGAAATTTTTACCCCTCACCAGGACACTATAGATGAACTGAAACTTCATCAATTAAGTTCCACTAATGGCTAACTAAAGCCTAAATTAACAATAACAAAAGGAGATCGTTATGATCATAGAGAAAAACACTAAATACAACCAATACTCGACAAAAGCATTAAGAGATAAAACAAATGATAAATTTGATAGTATCATTTTGCATACCTTTATGCGAATAGCCCATATAAAAAAGCATTATGGAGGTACAAAATCACAATACCTTAATGCTGGACATTTGACCGTTTTGTATACTATCTGGTGTTGGATACCCCTTAAAAATAGACATACTCATTGGTTTACTGTTGCAGAATTGCAACATGCCATTGATAAATATCTTAAGTTTGACATGTCCACATTAAATTTAAACAAATACTTAGAAGACCTGATGATGGGTCAGTTCTTTGATGTAAGAAGAAGTGGACGTGCCTGGAGCTACAGAGTACGTAAAAATGAGGGTGCTGAATCTAAAAATTAACCGTTGCCCGGTATCCGGTATTCTGTTACAATTTAGCTGTGTTCATTCACAATTGGTTAATTACTCCTGGAGGCTTTTCGAGGAATTGCTCCCTATGTTTTCCTCCGGGAGTTAAATTTGTCCGTCCCCCATGACTAGTCTTCTAATCTTTTTAAATTTTCTTTTAATATTAACTTTTTAATAATTCTTCTCTCCTCTTTACTTCCACATTCTCGATACCTTTTATATAAATCTCGATACCGAATCCAGGATACCTGTAATTTGGTAAAATGTATTTTACCTGTATCTACCATTTTCATGTACTCACCTCTTACAAAATCAGGATCCATGTCAGCACCCCAACAAACGTCTTGAAAGTCAATACTATTACTTACAAACCATTTATGGGAGTCATGTTTATGGTAAGTTTCTTTTTTAAAACCAGATGAAGTTACTGCGTCCTCTAACGCCTGCACAATTATAGCTTGGAATAGTCTCTGTTCTGCAAAAGCTTTAGGTTTTACAATCTCCAGGCTCAATTTAATGCCCAAAAATTTTAGTAAGCTGGGAGCACAGTTCATAGGCTTTCCTCTTATCCAATGGAGTATTTTTACGCTTACGACCACGGCCTCTTGCAGGAGTCCTTACATATACATCGATATACAAATCCCACATACGCTCAAGATAATTCATCCGGTCTTCACCAGACATAATTTCCATTAAAATTATAGATTCTTTAATTAATCTCTTTTGAGTCGTATCCATTTGCATAACCACGATGCGGGAAAAGATATGGATGTAGTAATGACACCGTGGTTAAGCATTCGTAACAACCAGAGTTAAACCTTTAGCTTTCGCTGCAGCTTTTCGCCCTGATCGCCATCTATCCTCGATCTTGTCGAGAAAAGAAAGACTGAAATTTCCTAAACCAAAGTCATTTCCACAATACAATTGAAACATCAAACTAGTTAACTCATCATAAGTTTTCTTGTTTGGACACACCATCACTAGCTTGTCCAACGCCTTGTTTAATGCTTCCTCACTACTCTTCTTCATAGCTTTACCCACAAAAATATCCTTTTATTAAAGTTAAATTTGAGTGTTAATTGTTAAGTGAAAATAAAGTGTTTTGAAAGCCCCACTTATTTCATTTAGGCTTAGGAATACTATTTAATTAATAACTATTTAAATTTTGATTGCAAGTAAAAAAAAGGGGCCAGTCTCCCGGCCCCTATCCAACACTAAGGCTAGTAAGTGTTTGTTATTACTTCAAGAGTTTCTTTCCTTGATTTAATAAATTCTCTTTCATTTTAGGTTCAGCAACACCTTCTTTCTTAGCGATCTTTTTAATAGAATCACTAACCATTTTTTTTATCATGTTGCCTGGGTTTCTAAGGCCATTCTCCCCCATAGCCCTAATAATTGTGTATGATTCGATATCTACAGCAATTGATTTCCATTTGTTTACGTCCATTGTTTCTCCTATTTGTCTTGATACTCTTTAGATTTATAAAACTCAACTAAATTTATTTTATTTCTTTGAGTAAGCCCTGCGTTATAGATACGCTCAATGATCGCAATATAATCAGCAGTAGATGTACCAGTTAAAAACCATGAAGATTTACTTTTACAAGCTGTTTTAAATCTTCTGTGATCAAACTTAGGATGTTTGTCTGCAACAATATAAGACACCACCATCGAACGTTTAAATCTTTTGTTCTTAGTAGACTCCATACCATAAAAGTATTTTTTAAGTTGCATTAACTGTGATCCAATACGGTCAGTATGTTCAATACCTCCTGCAGGAATTACAAATCGTCCTGTTTTAAAATCATTACTGATTCTTGTCCACAAGGAAGTTTGTTTTAATAATAGAACCACCATCTCTGCAACATTAATTCCATACTGCTGCATTTTGTTTCTACAAATACGGTAGTCCATTTTATTTCTTGCACAGTGCTGATCTAAATAATTTTCCATAGACCAGTTCTTACGACCTGTGTTTAGTCTAGCCACATCCAATGGATCATCAGAGTCCATAATAATAAATGGAACTTTTAGATCTAATTGTTTTCTAGCTTCTAATGTATGTTGGCCATCAATGACCTCCATGTTTTTATTTACACGAATTGGATCGTATAAATCTTTTTCTTCAATCAACTTTTTAAGTTGTTGTACGTGTGCTTCATCTACAGGTCTATTACCTCTAGTTTTTTTGAACTTACTGTAATCAGTAGTTTCAAAAAATTTATTATTTATAGCTTTGTTCATATCTTTTCCTCCTTGGTTAATAGAACATTAAATATCCCAGTGATGCAAAAATAAATAATAATACTTTTGCAGGGATAATGGTTAGTAATGCAATAAACATCATACTAAATATCAGGTCTTTCATCGGCTCCCCTCATCTGATCTTGTATTAGTTTATTAGCAATGGTTTTATTGATAGGATAAATTGGCATGTCTTCAAAGTTCATTGAACACTGTTGCAATTTTCTCATCATGTCTTGGTACTCATCGTCTTGATACTCTAACGGTTCACCACCAATTGTAGTTTTCGGTAGCCGTGATAGAAGTTCATCTACTTTCGTACTCCAATCCTTGAATACTTGTGAGTCTGATTTACTTTGCATCAAAACCCCACAGGTTAAACTTTTGAATTAAAGTACCAACAGCATCATGAAACTTTACATTTCCTGTTAGTGCATCTTTTACTTTTACTTTTTTGTAAACTTCATTGTTTACTAATAAAGTAATCTCGTCAGTTGCTTTGTTAAAAGTTATAGTCAAGTTTTGTGCACTTGATGTAAACTTATCTTTTTTTACTTCCCACTCTTCTTTTAGTACCAGTGGTTGGTTCTCTTGTGTTGCCATATGGCCTCCTCTTTGTTATTATTAGTCTGTATATTTATATAAACATTTTAATGGGATATGCAAGTAAATAATAAGGTAGGATATTATAGGATATTATGACAAAATTTATATTAGTAATGTATATGTGTAGTATGGTCAGTGGCAAATGTCCAAGTAGTCATATACCTGGTTTTGAATTTGATACACATTCAGATTGTGTATTGAATGGTTATAAAATAGCCCATAGCACATTTAAATCATTAGAAGCTAATGAAGAGTGGGATGAAGAATACGTAGAAAACAACAAAATTGTTGTTAGATTTGACTGTAAAGCCATACAAGTGCCTCAAGAAAAGTTAATAATACCACCAAAAAAACCAAAAATTAGTGCATAGTTGCAATTACATCACAAATTGATATATAATACCTTATGAAGCACTATCGCATCCAAGTTAAATACAAAAATTTGTATGTCGATGAGATCGTTAGTGCTGATAATGATAAGACCGCTCTTGAATGTTTTGTAAAGAAGGTTGATTCAGGAGAAGTAAAAGAGAATGAAGGTGCTGGGTTTGAAAATCCTGATATCTTTTTCTTAACCTTCGAAGAGGTAGACCGTGATGGTCCTACAAAAGTTAATATCGGAAAAGCTTCAGTTGGAGTCCAAGTGGGCAACACAAGCGTTGGCACAGGGTAGAGTTACTCCAGACATGAAGTGGATGGATATTGAAATCAAAGATCTTAGAAAAAAGATCAATGATCAAAGTGTTGAAGACGCACAAAAAGGTCTTTTAGATATAGCTAGCTAAACTAGCTTAAAAAAAAACAATTTTTTACCTAAGACTACTGCGCTCTAAATTTTAAAAAAAGCATTCGTTGTCGCATCTAGAATGTAACCCCTGCTGTAGGCATTGCTCTATTATTCAATAAAAATAATTTTGTAAAAAACTCATATGATATAATAGATAAAAAAAAATAAGGAGAGCAAATGTGGTATCACCCAAACTATTATAAAGAACTTAATAAAATCCGCGAAAGCGAAAAAAAGAAAGAAGAGGAAAACAAGAAGGACAAGGAATCTTCCGAACAATTTCAAGATCCTCAATCTCAAGAATAATTTTTGAGCCCTTGCATTCTTTGCAGGGGCTATTATTCCTTTGCTTCTCCCCAGGATCTTCCGAGTGCAATATCAACTTTTGAAGGAACTTTAAGACTTTCCATTGCATTTTCCATTAACTCCTTAACATTTTTAACATCTGATTCTTTATCTATAGAAAAACATAACTCATCGTGAATTTGTAATAAAGGTTTATAACCTGCCTTATAACAATTAATCATAGCTTGTTTTGTTTGGTCAGCTGCAGATCCTTGTATCAATCTATTTAAAGCTTTGTAAGTAAAAGCCCTCCTGATGTTATTTCCATATATTGCTTTAGCCTCTTCATACTGCATGGCCTTATTCATTCCGAAGGTAGCAGGCTCCCACATATCAAATCTGCATCTACGTCCTCCTATGGTCCTTATAAAGCCATATTTGGAGGCACTGTTGGTTACTTCTGTAGCTAATCTCTTTACAAAAGGAACTCTCTCTCCATATTGTCTTAAAAGAGCTTCAGCTCTATCTTTATTAATACCTAATTCCTTACCTAGTTTAGCTTTTCCCATACCATAAAATAAACCTAAATTAATTGTTTTAGCCTGTGTTCTAGTGATACCAGCCATATCAGCTACGATCTGGTGAAAGTCCGCAGATTCATTTTTGTAAGCTTCAATGAACTCCGCTGCACCTTCAAAATGGTCATTGACAGATGCAGCGTAGTGAGCAACAAGCCTAGGCTCCTGTTGTGAGTA
>VMHT01051506.1_pt1 | contig 10327 bp, 10 predicted proteins | sample 4693611 | NCBI WGS metagenome assembly VMHT01 (sample SAMN12280063, study PRJNA550983) | marine metagenome | isolation source: seawater sampled from same location over 5 years 0.02-0.2 micron viral filtrate | place: USA: collected off the coast of southern California halfway between the port... ...
AAAATATTTAATAATTTTAAAATAAGCGGAATAAGTGTTCGTGGTGGAGGTGCAAATATTAACGGCGGAAGCGTCGGCGGACAAACTAAAAGAAAAGAGATATTAGTTAAAAATTATTAATTTTAATTTTCTCTCTATTTCTATTTTCTCGAGACATTCTACTTCTAAGACCAAAAAAATATGGAACATAACAAACTCCTCAAACTATTCTTCAGTTTCAGACGCCTCCTTCACGCAGTTGCTACCGCAAGTGCAATATACAGCACATTTGCATACCAAGTCCCTCAGCAATATAAATATTTTTTCTATTATTTTTAAAAACATTTATATTATAACAATATTTTATTTTTATTATTTTATTCTGCCATTTGCCAGATTTTTTTCTCATTCTATTTGAAAAGATTTTTTTTTGTGTAAAATAATAAAAAAAAAAAAAATATTATTTTGAGAGGGGGTCAAAAAATCTGGCAGAAGGATATTATGAATATTTTAACAAAATAACAAAATATAAAGGGGACTGAAATCACCCGATTTTGCAGCGGATTTTGAAAAGGGGATTTTGAAAAACGGCGATTATGGTGCGGTTTTAAGAAAATTGATTTGAAAAAATTGATACAAAATAATATGTAATTAAAGATTATAACAATATGCGTGTATTAGAACTATTCAAGGGAACGGGCAGTGTCGGTGATGTATTTAAAGACTTGGGATACGAGGTCATATCGCTGGATATAGAGGCGAAATACAAACCGACCATACAGACCGATATAATGGAATGGGACTATAAAAGTGCATACCCCGCTGGATATTTTGATTATGTAGTCTGTAGTCCAGTTTGTTTATATTGGAGCAAAATACGAGCAACGTGGATAGGAAGGAAATGCAAAACAATTCATCCCACGGATACTATAACAATGGAACATATAGAGAAAGATATAAATGAAAAAGGCATTCCAATGGTGGAGAGAACATTTGAAATAATAAAATATTTTGAACCAAAATGGTGGTGGATTGAGAACCCAGCAAGTAGCAAAATGTGGAAATATATTGAAACAACAAAAAGAGAATATTTTAAATATACATTTGATTATTGTAAATATGGATTTGATTATAAAAAACCAACAACATTTATAACCAATATTGAAGGCATAGTGCCATTAAGGTGTAAGAAGGACTGCGACGCAATAATAACAATAAAGACACGAGAGGGAGATATGCACCAAGGATACAAAACACCAATAAAAGGAAAAACCCGAACAATTCACAAGCAACAATTAGGATGGAGAAAACACCAAATAAAAACTATAAATGAAGAAAAAGAAAAACACAGCAATATAGGTGTAAATACAACAAAAGAACAGCGTTATAGAATACCAGCGGGGGTAATTAAGCATTTAATAAAAAATTGATATAAAAATAATGATATATTATATATATAAATGGAATTAGTCAGAGAGTTTAGGGAAAAACGCTATATTATTTATAATGTCGGGGATACACCGACCGCAATAAAAAAAGGACTGGATTTGACAGGAAAAACACCATTATGCGGATGGTTAGAAATAAATGGCAAAACAACATTTATAAAAAAACATAACTGGAGAAAAATAACATTTGATAATTTAGAAAGTTATTGGGAAGAGGAAAGCGACAAATGGGGACTACGGACAGGACTACAAGAAAACGGGGATTATTTGATAGGATTAGATTTTGACATGTGGGAAAAACAAAATGGGAAATATGTTGAATGTAAAAATACAATAGAATTATATAAAAGATTTGAGAGCGTGAACCCGAGCGAGAACGGGATATTCACATCAAGCACACAGCGAAATAGAGGTGTAATATGCGACATAACATACTGCACTAAAATAAAAGAATTGTTGAGTGAAGCGGGATCTGAAAAGTTTAACGCAAGGAATTATTGTTTAGAAATATTAAATGGAATGAATATGGTGCTACCACCGACCACCACGAGGTGTAAAATAACAAAAGAAGAAGACAGGGCAAGAAAATCATTAAATAACAATTATATTTTATATGTCCACGAAAATAGGGAAGTCCACGATTTTATTATTGAATATATAGAACAATATTTAAAAGAAAAGAAAAAACCGAAAATAAATAAAACAAAAAAAATAAAAAACGCGTTAGTAAATTATGCTGAACGCGACGAAAATGAATATTATATTAAAAACCCCGAATTAATAAAACCATTTTTAAAATTATTATGCGAAGATAGGCGAGAAAATTATAATGAGTGGTATAAAATCGGGTTTTGTTTAAAAAACGCATATGGAGATGCGGGACTCCCGCTGTTTATAGAATTCAGTAAATGTAAAAAACACGGGGAAGAAGTAGATGAAACGTGTAAATATCACTGGAATATATGGAATAATACGGAAAATTATGAAGCACTCACAAAAGAATATATTTTATATTGCGCGAAAATAGATAATGAAGAGCGTTATTATACTTGTTTAGTGCGTTATGAATTAGAAAAAGAAAATGAGGATTTGAGAGAAAAGGTCGCTGAATTTGAGAAAAATGTAAGAAAAGTGTTAGAACCCGCAGTGTGGATGAAAAAACACCGAATGACAGAAGAATGGGATTATTGTAAATGGGAAGATGTAGAGCATTGTTATAAAGAATTAGGTTATAGTAATAATTTTATGAATAGTTATTTAGAATATGATAATAAAAATTATTATGACACATTAGATTTTATACCTGATATTAATTTTAAAGAAAAACAAAAAAACGGATACAAAATATTTAATACATTTAAAGGATTTGAAAGTTATGAAAAAGTAGAAATAAAACCTGAAAACAGAGAGAAATATATAAATAGATTTATGAACCATTTAAGATTTATGAGTGATAATGATAATAATGGAATAGAAATGTTATTATATTTTATAATTAATTTGATATATGATACGCTCAATAAAGCGAATATATGTATAGTATTAAAGGGGATGGAAGGTGCAGGTAAAACCACAATTTATAAATTATTAAGGGCGTTAGTAGGGAAAAACTACTGCGTTCTGACACCATCCCCGCACGATGATATATGTGCGCGATTTAATGATATACTATTAAATAAATTATTTATTAATGTGGATGAACCCGATTATAACACGTTTAGTAGAATAATTGAAAGATTTAAAGAATTAATAACGGGGAATGAGGTATTAATAGAGGCGAAAAATAAAACAAAAGTAAAGTTTAAAAACTGGTTTAGATTTTTAGTGACAACGAATAATGACCAGTTATTCAAGTTGTCGCAGACTGATAGAAGATTTTATTTTATGCTGGTCAGTCCAGCAATGGTAGGTCAAGACGAATATTTTAATGATTTTTATGAAATGATAGAAAATGCTGAGGCGCGCAAAATCATTTTAGAATATTTAAAAGAAATATATGAGGGAGAAGTAAAATGGGGAGAAAATAAATATTGTTATAAAACATTTAATTTTAGACATCACCAAAAAAATAATAAAACGAAATATCATAAAAGTTTATTGAATACAAGTAAAGAACCGTTTTATGAATTCTTTTATGAGGAAATACTACACCATCCTGAAGTTGCTGTGGATGAAGAATTAAGCGAAATAAATGAAGAAAGAACATTTAAAACAACAATTAATATAAAACCAATTGATTTTTATGAAAAATGGTGCACGTGGTTGAGTCAAAGCAAAATGAAAAATACGGAAAACTCAAAAACAATAAGAAACAAATTAACATTAATAGATGATGAGGTGTATTCAAGAATAGACAATATAAGATATTATAGTTTAGACCGCAAAAAATGTTTAGACTATTTGTCAGTAAATCATTTAACTGACATGGATTTAGAAAAATAATTTAAAAAAAATATGATATATTATATATAATGGATAGTGAAAGCGAAATGTTGCTGGGTGAGTTATTAGATACAATAGAGGACACAGATCCTGAAGTATATAAAATATTAGATAAAATTATAATTGAGTGGAATGAAATGCAAACAAAAAAAGACAGAACAAATGCGCGCTGTCTGCAGGCGAACAAACGATATTCACAGACAGAAAAAGGGAGAGCAAGACGAAACGAAGCACAAAAAAGATATTATAGAAAAAAAGTTGCAGAAAAAAATAAAAATTAATATTATTATTTTTTAATATTTAATAATATTAAATGAGGTTAATTAGATTAACTACCACATCACCGAAAGCAGAATTCCGTAATTCATTTAAAAGCGATATTAAAATATCCCCATATTCAAAAATTGCATTAAAGTCGCTCTCAATTGATACAACAATAAGCGACATCACAATAGATAGTGCAAATGATTTAGTAGATTTTCAAATATCGGGGGCGCAAGGAACTCTCCAAGCACAACTGGATCATGGCGAATATACGAGCATAACATATCCAAGTTTATTTAAAGATTTAAATAAAAAAATGAATGACGAATTAGAACCACAAACACAAGGGTCAAATGTAGGATTAGAAATACAAAACAAAATTGCAAGTGCTGGTGTATTTGAATGTAAAATGCTTCGCGGGTCACTCTCAGAACACGTCGCGCACCAAGTGCGAGATGGCGGTGCTGTTGCAGTCCAGCGCGTGTCAGCAAATGGCGGAACATATAAATCAAGCGGAACTCCGACTGGTAATAATTCATTTATATATTATAATAAAATAAATGCGCGGGGTGGAGGCGTGTTTAGATTCAAAAACTCAAAACTCAGCACAGGGACAAATAATTATTATATGGGATTCACAAAGACCAACCCTGACACATTCACTGGGACAACGTGGCAAAACGCCAATATAGATTATGCCATACAAGTCGGGGATTTAAGCACAGAACTAAATTATAAAACATGGGTGAACGGAGCAGAAAAAACTGCTCTAGCATCAGTGCCAGTCACTACAGGTTTAACTGTCGGGGATGCAAACAACGATGTTGTAGTATTAGAAATTAATAAAGGAAATATTGAAGGACGGATTTATAGAGCATCGCAAGGAACGCCTGATTTAATAATGCAAGAAACATATGAATATCCTGACAACAACGATGGACTAGGTCAAGATTTATACGCATTTATTATTTTTAATGGTGATGATACACAAACACAAGTGCGCAATTTAAGAACAACCCTCTCAGCATTTCAAGTAGATCCAACAGGCGAGGGCGGAGAAGATTTAAGCGAAGGATTAGGGAATGCACCTCCAACACAACCAACTGTCCCAACAAATCATTTTTTAGAATACGAGGGGCAATCACTTGCAAACTTCCTCGGGTTTAATAATACTCGCATACCACAAACTTCTTTTATTGCAAGTGCTGGCAGATTCACGGCAACGGCGGACTCTCAATTTAGACCAAATAATAAAAGCGATTGTTTTATAGTCCAATTATTAAATATAGGAGTGTCCTCATATGATGGTTATTCACCTGAAGGACAAGGCGACGGAGAGAGAAAATCATATCTTGCAGTCATTCCACAATCAAACGAAAGTGGCGCAGTAATTTATAATGAGGCATATCCCATTTTTGTTGATTTAGATAATGCTGAACCATTAACGATTAGAAATATTGATTGTAGAGTATTATTGAATGACCAATCGCCAGTCCAAATGCTGGGACTAGGAACAATCACATTATTGATAGAAGATGGAGAAAAACGAGAAATTAGTAATTTTTAATAAAATAAAATATTATAGTATTTTAAAATGGAACCCGAAATATTTGACATACCCTCAGAAGAAGATTTTAAAGACGAAGAAGTAAAAAGCGAAACTGAACCCGAACCTGAACCTGAAAAAAAGAAAAAAAAAACAAAAAAAGAACTCTCTGCTGAACGCAGAAAAAAGTTATTAGAAAATCTTGCACGTGGACGTGAGACAGCAAGAAAAAATAGAGAAGCAAAAAAAAAGGGATCAAGCACTAAGAAGGAAAAAGAAAATGTAAAAGAAAAAGTTGAAATAGAAAATAAAAAAACAGATAATGTTGATTTAGAAAAACCACCACAGAGAGAAAAGAAAAATGTAAATGATTTTAATAATTCAAATGAAATAAAAAATGAAATGCAACAATTAAGAAATGAATTAAAAGAGTTGAAAGATATGCATGAAAAACGTGAATTAAGAAAAGAAATAAATAAATTAAAAGAATTGTTTAAAGAAGAAAAAGAAAAAGAAAAAAATAATAATAAAACCTTCTCTCCTCTTCCAAAAACTCAAACCCATAAAAAAGAAGAACATACAACTATAAATCAAGTTGTAAGTGTAGTTGAACCAATCAGTCCCGCAGGAGTGAAAAAATCAGTATTTAATTTTAGTGCGTGGTAAAAAAAATAAGTATATATTATAAATGCCCCATAAATATAATATATACGCAGTAAAGGATAATAATGAAAAAAAGATTAAAAAAAAGATAAAATATTCTCTCTCCCAGCACGTATATTGCTGACAGCAAAAACCTCAGGTGGCAAGGGGGTATGGATGTGCAATGCCCTTCTTCGCCCTGAATATTATTATGGCGATTTTAAGGGCGAGGACATATACTGGTTCTCTCCCAGTATAAAACACGATGCAAAAACGCAGATATGCATAAAAAATCTTGATATTCCACCGCAAAATCTATTCACGAATACAAAAAATATAAATGAAGACCTCGGGGCGGTGTTAGAGTTTATTGAAAAGAACTACGAGGATGCTGTGGCAAATAAAGAAAAACCCGTCCATTCGCTGGTAGTGATGGATGACTGCTTGCCGAATTTAAAAAGCAATAATAATGGAGCAGTCCAAGATTTATTTATTCGGTCACGTCATTTTATGTGCAGTGCAATGTGCACGCTGCAATATTATAATAAGTTATTAACCACTTGCAGAAATAATGCGAATGGTTTAGTTGTATTTGAAGTGAATACAAAACAATTAGAAGATATAGAACAAGACCATAACTATTTAGATGATAAAAAAGAGTTTAGAAAATTATACAAAAAAGCAATAGAAGATGGAGGGAAGCACGGATCATTTATTATTAATTATACAAATGAAAAGAAGGATAGATATTTGAACGGACAATTTGAAAATATAATTTTAAAAGACGAAGAAAATAAAAAATAATATTTTTAAAAGTATATAATATAAATGGAAGGAATGCAAGAATATCAGCAACTACTTGCCAACTCAATGAACGAGTATAATTCAAAAGTCTCAAACGCAAAGGAGGAATATCAGACAAAACTTGCGAGCGTGGATGCTGTAAAAGACCAAATAGAAAAAGCGACTGACACACTCGGTGGAATTATGATTACCGACCCCATAACACAATTAATTAAAAAAGGCGTGACAAAAACGGGTCGTGAAGAAATAGTGAAAGGTGGAAGTGAAATACTAAATAGAGTGGGGGAAAAATTAAAACCATATACACAACAACCAACGCAAGTGGATAGTGGAAGCGGAACTGCGCCAACAACTGAGGAACAGGAATATGCCCAGCGTTTAAGCACACAAGGTCAGGAGGGAACAAGTGAGGCAATAGAGATGGAAACTCGGGGAGTCCCTGCAGAAGCAGAGACATCGTTCGGAGCAGAAGTCGCATCCTCTGATCCCGCCACATCTGAGATCATACGACAGAGTGGAAGTCAAGAAGCAGGAATGGAGGCGACACAATCGGGTCAAGATGCTGTGGTGGAAAATGCCGACCAAGTGGCAAGTGATGTCGGGAGTGCAGCGGATAGTGCTGGTGTAGATGCCGTAGAGGGAATTGCTGGAGCATTAGATTTAGATCCATTCACGGCATTTTTAGGATTATTGATTGGAGGCGTAGGTGCGATTGTCGGAGGCGTGGAAGGCGCAAATAGCATTAAAAACCCTGCCATTCCAAAACCTCCTCCTCTCGCAAACACAAGCGTCCAACTGGGTGTGGGTGGAAGATAAATAAAAAAACAATATTATAATATATTTTTTTAAAAGTATATATTATAATGTCCTCTGAAATGGAACTAAAAAAGCGTCGGCGCGCCGATTTAATTAAGTTTATTGATATTCATAATATTAAAGGGTTTAGAACAAAAACAAAACCACAATTGATTAAAATGATAATGGAAAAAAAAGACCAATTTGATTTTAAAAAACTCCCTCCAGTCGCGAAAGACCGCCGTGTTGAAGAAAAGGCACTCGCTGCACGTAGGATTGCACGTGAAAAAAAGAGAATAGCAACACGTCCACGTCGCCAAGCAATGAAGGCGCAACGAGAGAAAAAGAAAATGGCATTAAAAGAACTAAAAGAAAAGACAACATACAAAAATTAACAAAATACAAAATACAATCTGCCAAGTTTTTTGACCCCCTCTATTATAATATTTTTTTTTTATTTATTTATTTAACAAGAAAAAAAAAATTGTTTTGAAAAGAATGAGAAAAAAATCTGGCAAATGGCAGAAGAATAAAAATATATAAATATATAAATGACAATAGAGGAACTGATTATTTTAGATAATATGAATGCACCGAAAGATAAAAAGCGATTACGAGCAATATTTAAAATGAGTGATGGAAAAACAAAGACCATCAAATTCGGGCAGTATAAATCAGCGGGAACATATGCAGACGGGGCGAGTGAAGAAAAAAAGAAAAACTACATTGCAAGACATCAAGCACGTGAGGATTTTAACAATATAAAAACTGCGGGTGCACTCTCCCGCTGGGTGCTGTGGGAGTTTAGACGAAATAACGAAATAGAAAAATATATTAATAGAAAGTTTAAAATTAAAAAGGTCAAAGTAGATTTTAAAAGATATAAAACTAAATAATTTATTTTATTTTATTTATATATAATAAAATGAATAAGGTTGTAAAGTTTAACTCAGTCCAATCGGGTGAATTTAACGCCCAACAAAATCTCATTGATTTTATACTCCCAGCGGGTAAGCAATACGATTTAGAAAAATCATATATTAATTTAGTCGCAAGTTGCTCTCAAACGGACGCCAGTGGAAGCGGTGCTGTATTTAACTATTATGCTGAGTGGTCGGCACAAGCAACTGGGGACACCAACTCGCGAGCATTTGACAACTCTGCATTAGTAAAAAATGTAAGATTAACATCTGACCGTGTGGGGACATTAGAAGACATCCGACGCAGTGATATTCTCCGCAACCAATTATGCGAATATACAAAAAACCTCGACGATTTAATGGGTAAAAGTTATACGCAATTTTCTCAGCATACGAACCAAGGAAATATGATGTATGCTCCAAATATTGAATTTGAAAAAGAAGGAACACGCAAATCCCGTGTCCGTGATTTAAATATTCAAATCCCTCTCAAAGATATTCTCGGTTTAGGATCAAGCGACAACCTCCCATGTGATAAATTAGGTGAATGTAGATTGCATTTAGAAATGAATATGGAGGACAAATTTGATATAGCACAATGGCAAGGAAGTGGCAAAAGATCGTCTGAGTTCGGCAATCAATTATATACTGATTTTGACGACGTCTCCACTGCTGGTGCATTAACTGAACTCACAACCACATCCACATTTGACACGATTGACCTCTCACCATACTGGGTAGGACAACGCCTCTCTGTTAGTTTAGATATTAGCGGAGCAAACACCACAACAGAGAGCAACATTACACAGATTGTCCACGACACCACAACAAGAAAAATAAAATTAACATTTGCTGACACTCTTGCAACAATCGCTGCAAACCCAGCGGAAAATATTGAAGTGGACGGAACAAACGGGACAACAACATTAATATTTAACCAAGCAGAGATTGTATTAGAACAACGTGGAAAAACAGAAAATGTGAGTGAGTTGTCATATGCGACATATTTAAATGAACAGGATGCTGGCAATGCTTTAACCGCATTCTCCAAACAATATTCAGTGGAACAAGAATGTTTTAATTTATTAGTCTGTCTTCCCGATAATAGTGATTTAAGATGCACTAATGCCGGTGGGACACAATATAGCGATTTTAGATTAAGAAGCGATGGCGTAGATTTAACAAACAGAAATGTAGAACTTCCGGGTGCAGACGATAGACCAACAAGTTTATATTATGACCGCCTCGGGATGACATTATTAAATGCCAATCTCCCATTACGCAATTTAACAGAATTAATAAGAAATCAAACAGCGGGTTGGGATTCAAGATATACTACCGACACTCTCCGCAATGTATTCATCGGCAATCCTCTCCCCATAACTCCTCAGCGAAAATTAGTCCAAGTCTCAATTAATGGATCGGGGGCAGGCGTAAATACAATACAATTATTTAAGCACGTCGCAAAAAGTATAAAATTATAAATA
>VMHT01057771.1_pt1 | contig 10326 bp, 13 predicted proteins | sample 4693611 | NCBI WGS metagenome assembly VMHT01 (sample SAMN12280063, study PRJNA550983) | marine metagenome | isolation source: seawater sampled from same location over 5 years 0.02-0.2 micron viral filtrate | place: USA: collected off the coast of southern California halfway between the port... ...
GATGTTATTGTTCCAAGCACACGCACTGACGTACCCGTGAGCGTTCCTGTTATTTCCCCTACTCCTATTGAGTCGATACTGCCGCAAAGTCTCTTGGATCTTTTGCAAGCCCGACAGCCTGTAGCTCAAATGGCTAATGGCGGTGCTGTATTGGATGATGCGGCTGGTCGTTTCTTGGAGGCGCTGACGGCAGCGTAGCCAGATGAACGAATTTAACATACCCACAGAGTTCCTTACTGATGCGGAGTTGGATGCTTTAGGCAAGCATTTAGACAAGTATAAAGAATTACATGAGCGGGATGAGTTTCAAAACAATTTCTTGGATTTTGTTAATTATGTCTGGCCCAGTTTTATTACTGGCTCTCATCACAAGATATTTGCTGAAAAGTTAGAGCGTGTTGCAAAAGGCAAGTTGAAGCGTCTTATTGTCAACATGCCTCCAAGACATACGAAGTCAGAGTTTGCTTCTTATTTGTTTCCTGCTTGGGTTATGGGCAGGAATCCAAGCACAAAAATCATTCAGGCAACGCATACGGCGGAGTTGGCGGTAGGTTTTGGTCGTAAGGTCAAGAACTTGCTGGACAGCGAGATATACCGTGATGTTTTTCCTGATATGGAGTTGGCTAGGGATGCGAAGGCAAGTGGTCGTTGGTCAACGAATGAGGGTGGTGAGTATTACGCTGTTGGTGTGGGCGGTGCGCTGGCTGGTCGTGGTGCGAACTTGTGTATTATTGACGATCCTGTTTCGGAGCAGGATGCGTTGTCACCAACCGCGTTGGATAACATTTACGAATGGTACACTTCAGGACCGAGACAGCGACTACAACCGGGCGGGTCGATAATCATTGTGATGACACGGTGGAGCATCCGCGATTTGACGGCGAAGGTTTTGCAGAAGCAAGCAGAGGGAGGGGCGGATCAATGGGAAGTTGTGGAATTTCCGGCGATATTCCCCGATACCGACAACGTGTTGTGGCCCGAATTTTGGAGCAGGGACGAACTAGAAGGCGTTAGGGCGTCTATTCCTGTTGCCAAGTGGAATGCTCAATATCTTCAGAACCCTACGGCGGAAGAAGGAGCAATTATCAAAAGGGAGTGGTGGAATGTTTGGGAACGTGATGCTCCTCCTCCGTGCGACTACATTATCCAATCGTATGATACGGCGTTCACTAAGTCAGAAAGGGCCGATTATTCGGCTATTACTACTTGGGGTGTGTTTTATCCTGACGAGGGTGATGAGGCAGCGATCATATTGTTGGACGCTGAAAAAGGTCGATGGGAGTTTCCAGAGCTTAAAGACCAAGCAATGCGCTTGTATGAAGAATATGAACCTGACATGGTTTTAATTGAGCAAAAGGCGTCTGGTACGCCTTTGACTCAAGATTTGCGTAAGGCTGGAATACCTGTGAGTGGTTTTACTCCGGGCAGGGGTGCAGATAAGTTTTCTCGTATGAACGCTTGTGCGCCTGTATTTGAGAGTGGCATGGTATGGTGTCCAGAGACTAGATGGGCAGATGAGGTTGTTGAGGAGTGTGCAGCGTTTCCTAACGGTGAACATGACGACTTGGCTGATAGCATGACACAGGCTATACTACGTTTTAGACAAGGCGGCTTTATTGGGACTCGTAGTGATTACGAGGACGAAGATTATTCCAATTATAGGCGCAGCAGGGAGTATTACTGATGTCTAGCAAGAAGCTTACAGCTAAAGCTCGTGAGTTACGCAAGCGTCAGCTTGAGCGTCTTGGTCATGATGAGGACAAGATTATCGACATACTTGAGTATGAATTTGATTTAGGATTAGGAACAGCCCCCGGTGCGCCACTAAGGGGTAAGAGATACAAATATGGTGGTGCAGTTTTATCAGGCCGTGGTGGCATGTTTAAAGGAGTGAAGTGATGGGTGCAGGAAAAGCTATAAGAGAAAACATGGATGCTCTACGTTACAAACGCTCAGAGCAAGGCAAAGCAGAGAAGAAAGCTCGTAAAGAACACAACGAGAAGTTTGGACCCACGGATAAAAAAACAAAACGTGTTCTTAAAAAGGCCGCTAAAAAGTCTGACGCTGCAAAAGGTCGATATATGCGTGAGAGAGATGATTCTAGCTTTAAGCCTGAAATGAGTACCCGTTATGGGCCGACAACAATAAAAATGGAGGATGGTGGCGTGGCTAGTTTAAAAGAAGTTCCCGCAGGTAAAGAAGGCAAAGGCTTGTCTATGCTTCCCACTGAAGTCAGAAACAAGATAGGCTTTATGGAAGACGGTGGTAAAGTTACCCCTCCAAAGCCTTTGCCAAAGGACTCAAAGAACGCCAAGGGACGCCGTTTGAAGCGTTCACCCGGCAACAAGAACGAAGCTGGCGGCGATCCAATGAAGCCAATTCGTATGAAGGATGGCGGTGGAGTTTGCCGTGGCGGCAAGTCAGCTATGCGAGGCACACAGTTTCGTGGTGTCAGATAGGAAAAAGATGCTGTATAAGGAAAAAGAGGCTGGCCTTTGGCTAAAAAGCGTTGCTTCTTGCCCTTCTGCGGCGCTTTGCGGAGTTCCCACACTTTCCGCGCTGGGGTCAGCCTCACTAGGAGTTTAAAATGGCAGTTGAAAGAGGAATAGGATCTGGAGGGTTAAACATACCCTCTTTGGTTCAGGAAGAGGCAGAAGTAGATTTCATCACCATGCCCGAAGACCCTAACGTTATGGAGATGGGTGACGGATCTGTAATTGTTGGTGAGATTACAGAAGAAGTTGCGCCTATAGACATTCCTTTTGAAGCTAACCTAGCTGAATTTATTGAGAACAATGATCTGATGCGTATATCGTCAGATCTTGTTGGCGATATTGAAGAGGACATGTCCTCACGCAAAGATTGGGAAGATACATACAAGCGCGGCATTGATTTGTTGGGCATGGAGTATGATGACCGCACACAGCCGTTTGAGGGCGCTACAGGTGTGGTTCATCCGTTGCTTTCAGAGTCTGTAACGCAGTTTCAGGCTCAAGCGTACAGAGAAATGCTACCGTCAGGTGGCCCTGTCAGGACACAGGTTGTGGGCGCTGAAACACCTGAAGTTTCTGCACAGGCGCAGCGTGTAAAGAACTATATGAATTACATGCTCACTTATGAGATGGAGGAGTATGATCCCGAAACAGATCAAATGCTCTTTTATCTACCTATCGTTGGATCTACTTTTAAAAAGGTTTACAACGATCCATTGCTGCAAAGGCCCGTAAGTAAGTTTGTGCATGCGGAGGACTTGTTAGTTCCGTATGGCGCAACTGACTTACTTACTTCGCCTCGTATCACGCACATTATCCGCATGGATAGCAACGAAATCCGCAAGATGCAGCTTGGCGGTTTCTATCGTGATGTCGATTTGCCCGGAGGAGGGGGCGATACGCAGTATTCCGAAGTCCAAGAAGCAATTGACGAAGCACAAGGCGTACAATTATCCGGCGTATCCGAAGAAATGACGATCTATGAGGTTCACACCTCGCTAGATCTTGAGGGTTTTGAAGATATAAGGGCGGATGGAGAGCCAAGTGGACTAAAACTGCCTTATATCGTCACAATTCTGGAGTCATCAGGAGATGTTCTGTCTATTCGTAGAAATTACGATCCGACAGACATGCTTATGAAGCGACAGCAGTATTTTGTGCATTACAAATTCCTGCCCGGACTTGGCTTCTATGGATTTGGCCTTACACACATGATTGGAGGGCTTTCGCAAGCATCTACAAGCATCCTGCGTCAATTAATAGACGCTGGCACTCTTGCCAACCTTCCGGCTGGATTTAAGGCTCGTGGCGCTCGTATTCGTGATGAGGATGAGCCACTGTCACCCGGCGAGTTCAGGGATATTGACGCTGCTGGCATGGATATTCGCCAATCAATCATGACACTGCCGTTTAAAGAGCCTTCAAGTACGCTTTATCAGCTTATGGGTACTCTTGTTGACTCTGGACGGCGTTTTGCGTCCATGGCTGACATGAAGATTAGTGAAATGGGTGGTGAAACACCTGTTGGAACTACCATGGCTATCATGGAACGCGGCACAAAGGTCATGAGTGCCATCCATAAACGTCTACATTACTCACAAAAACAAGAATTTAAGCTTTTATCCAATGTTTTTGCACGATTTATGCCCCCTGTGTACCCATATGCGGTTCCGGGTGCGCCTCAAGAGATAAAAGCGCAGGATTTTGATCAAAGAATAGACGTTTTACCTGTATCAGACCCTAATATCTTCTCTATGTCACAAAGAATTGCACTAGCACAGACGCAATTGCAGCTTGTGCAGTCCAATCCAGAGATACATGGCGGTCCACAAGGCATGTATCAGGCTTATCGTCAAATGTACGAGGCTCTTGGCGTTACAAACATTGACCAAATTCTACCAAGACCACCACAGCCGGAGCCGATGAATCCAGCCAAAGAAAATCAAATGGCTTTGGGTAATAAAAAGCTTCAAGCGTTCCCAGATCAAAATCATCAAGCACACATTGAGGCTCATATTGCCATGATGTCCACTCCTGCCGCACAAGCTAACGCTAATGTGGTTATGACGCTTCAGGGGCATATTCAAGAGCATCTTGGAATGATGGCAGAGATGCAAGCGCAACAAGAAGTTATGCAGACCATAGATCCACAGCAACAAATGATGATGCAGCAAGATCCTATGATGATGCAACAAATGCAAGTGCAGGTGGCAAATAGGGCCGCAGAACTGATTGGCGAACTGACAGAACAGTACGCTCAAGCTGTTGCTCCTGCTGATACAACTGATCCGTTGGTAGCAATCAGACAGCAGGAGCTTGCTTTGCGAGGGGCAGAAATTCAAGAACGCTCAAGACAGTTTGAGGAGAGACAGGCTTTTGATCAGGAGAAAGAACGAAATGATGTTCTTGTTGATCAACAGAGGCTTGATTTGCAGGATGAGGCTAATCAAGAAAAAGTCCGCGTTGCTGAAGAACGCATTCAAACGCAGCGTGATATAGCCGCTGCTAATTTGCAAAATAGGAGGCAGTAATGTCATCAAGCTCAATCAGTCGCGCAGTCGCTGAAGTTGAAAAGTCCAAAAAAGTGGAGCGTAGAAATGCCATTGAAAAAGGGGAAAAGCCAGAAGACAGTCAGCAGCAACATAAGCAAGTTGATGTCGGAGGGGTACCCGCAGAGGCAAGCGGTAGCGATAGCCTTATCGCAGTCAAAAAAGCCCCAGCGAAAAAAGTCCCAGCCAAAAAGAAAGCCGCAGCAAAAAAAGCCAGTAAAAAAAGCTAGTGGCGGAAAGGTATCTCGTTTCTCTAGTATAGCTAGGCCGCAAAGATTTCTTGGAGTTAGGTAGTGTCTAAGAAGTTTCAAAAAGGTACAGAATACGCCAAGTACGACTTGGATGGTGACGGAGAGATCACGGACTCTGAACTGGAACACGCTAAAGAGATACGAGAGACAGAGCGTGATTTGCGTAAAAGTCTAGCCCAGCTACGAATGGCAAGATTTACTTTGATTGGGATGGGGATATTTACGGTAGCGATGTTCACACCTTGGGTGCCTCTTGAGCGTGTGGAAGCTTTGAGTGACATTAGTAATTTATTCTATATTAGTGGGGCTGGTATAGTCGGCGCTTATATGGGTACAACAGCTTGGATGAGTAGGAAATGATACAGGCTTTAATAGGACCAATTTCAGGACTTATTGGTTCATGGATGGACTCAAAGACTGAACAGCAACGTGGCAAGTCCGCTGTTGCTAAAGCAAAGGCAGAGGCAGAGGCGCAGGTTATGGTTTCTGCTGCAACTTCAACCGCAGATTGGGAGCGGTTGATGGCGAAGGGCAGCCAAAACTCGTGGAAAGACGAGTGGTTAACAATTTTGTTTTCGATCCCCTTAATTTTAGCTTTTTGTGGCGATTGGGGTAGGAACATTGTTTCAGAAGGCTTTGCCGCTTTAGAAGCCATGCCTGATTACTACCAATACACGTTGGGAGTAATTGTGAGTGCAAGCTTCGCCGTCAGATCAGCGACCAAGTTTTTTGGAAAGAAGTAATGGACGCATTACAATTAGCAGAGTATTTACTTAAAGACATACGCAACCAAAAAGAGGCTTATACTCAAAGGTTAGTGGATGGTGCAGCGGAATCCATACAGGATTACCGATTTATTGTAGGTCAAATACGCGGACTGACCTATTCAGAAGATCTTATTAGAGCCGCGATGAAAGGTGTGGAATTAGAAGATGGGTAAAAAACTATTCGTCCCAGAGAGGATGACCAAACCAAAAGCAGTTGAAGCTAGTCCAGTTCCAGCAGCTATATCAAAAGGGTTTGAAGCAACCCCAGAAGATCCCAATCAGAAAAACACAGAAGATCCATCTAAGATGGAGCTAAGTGCTATTGATAGATTGCCGCAACCTGTGGGCTATCGTTTGCTTGTGATCCCATATTATATGAAACAAAAAAGTTCTGGCGGGATTATCATTCCTGACTCTGTTAGAGAGCGTGAAAGCTTTGCAACAGTTGCGGCATATGTCGTAAAAGTCGGTCCAGACGCTTATTTGGATGCTAATAAATTCCCATCAGGTCCATGGTGTGGTGAAAACTCATGGGTATTAATGGGAAGATATGCTGGAAACAGGTTTAAAGTAGATGGATTAGAGGTAAGATTGATCAATGATGACAATATTATCGCTACTATTCTTGACCCAGCCGATATTTCATATGTATAGTGGGAGACATGGAAATGAACGCAGAATTGCAAACTGAAGCTGAACCTCAAGAAGAACTTATTGCTGTCGAATTTAGTAATGATTCGCAAGAATCTTCTTCTGATTCCGTTAATCAATCTCAAGAAGAAACCAGTACAATTGTACAAGATGTTTCTTCTGAGGGTGAAAACGATAATGAATTAGAAAATTACAGCGACAACGTTAAAAAGAGAATTAATCAGCTTACGGCGAAACGTAAACAGGCTCTTGAAGAGAGTGAAGCAGCATACGCTTACGCTAGGCAAATGCAGCAGCAAAACGAGGAGTATAAAAAACGCCTCGCTGACTTGGACAAGGGCTATGTCAACGAATACGGCGCTCGTGTTGAAACGCAAGAAGTAGCCGTTAAAAAAGCCATGCAAGAAGCGTATGACGCTGGTGACATGAGCAAAGTTGCGGAAGCGCAGTCTGCAATGTCACAACTTGCAATTGAAAAAGAACGATTGCGTATACAAAAAGCTCGTTCAGAGCAAGTTGTTGATGAGCCTCAAGTTCAGCAGCAAGTACAACCTGCTCAAGTGCTACAACAACAGGATTTAGACCCTAAGTTAAAGTCTTGGATGTCTCGTAACACTTGGTTTGGCCCCAGCGGTGATATGGTTATGAGCAAAGGGGCAGAGGCCATCCACACACAACTTGTTGGTGCAGAAGGTTACGATCCATCTACAGATGAATACTATGCGGAAGTAGATAAGCGTATGCGTTATCATTTCCCGCACAAATTTCAGGAGCAAAAGCAAAGCGTCCAAGCAGTTGCTCCTGCGTCCTCTGGACGGTCAGCTACCAAAAATGGACGGAAAGACACCGTGCAACTCAACAAGGGACAAGTCGATTTTTGTAGAAAAATGGGCATAAAACTTGAAGATTATGCACGAGAAGTTGCAAGGCTAGAAAAAAGGAATAATGGATAATGTCAGATCGCACAAGCCGGGATTCGCAAACCCGTGAAAAACAAGCGAGAGTTGCAGATTGGCGTCCACCTTCAGCCTTGGAAGCACCCGAAGCTCCTGTAGGGTATAAACACAGGTGGATTCGTGAGTCCGTAATGGAATACGATGACCGAAATAACGTCCACAAGCGTAGACGCGAAGGATATGAATTGGTTCGTGCCGAGGATTATCCAGAGTTTGATGCGCCTGTGATTGACGAAGGAAGAAACGCTGGCGTAATTGGCGTTGGAGGCTTGGTTCTTGCTAGGATTCCTGAAGAAATTGCGGATCAGCGTAATGCTCATTACCAGAACACTACGCAAAATCAAATGGAAGCTGTGGATCGTGATTGGATGCGTGAATCCAATGCCGCGATGCCAAAGCTAAAACCGCAACGTAGCTCCTCTGTGTCCTTTGGTGGACCCAAAGGGGTAGCTGATAATTAGGAGATAAAAAGATGGCTAATCAAGATGCCGCCTTTGGCCTACGCCTTTCGCGTTCAGGTAATGGCTCCGATTTGATTGGCATGCAGAACAAATACCGCATTGCGGCTAACTACGGTACTTCAATCTTCCAAGGTGACATTGTAAAAGCTGTCACAGGTGGTGGTGTTGAGCGTATTGTGGCTGGCGCAACGGATCTTGTTTTGGGTGTTTTCAATGGATGCCGCTATACTGATCCAACCACTGGAAAAGAAACCTTTTCCAATTTTTACCCAGCCTCTACAAATGCTGCTGACATTGAAGCTTTTATTATTGATGCACCACATGCTCAATACGAGATTCAAGCTGACGCCGCATTCCCTGTAGCGGACCTGTTTGGTAACTTCGATATTGTTGATGCCTCTGCTGGAAGCACTGTTTCTGGCACATCTCGTATGGAGATTGATGTGACAACTGGCGCGACTACCGCTGGCTTGCCTCTCAAGGCCATCGACATTTCCACTGACCCAGAGAACAGTGATGTTGGCTCTGCTAATACAAATGTAATTGTTGTTATCAACAATCATCTGTTTAGCGCTGGCACTACTGGCTTGGCATAAGGAGGCTGACTGATGGCTATTTCTCGCGCCCAACTAGCGAAAGAGCTAGAACCCGGCCTCAACGTTCTGTTCGGAATGGAATATGATCGTTATGATGCCGAGCATGCTGAAATTTACGAAACCGAATCTTCAGATCGTGCATTTGAAGAAGAGGTCATGCTCGTAGGTTTTGGAAATGCCAACACCAAAGCTGAAGGTGCTGGAGTCCAGTTTGATTCTGCAAACGAAGCATACTCTGCTCGTTATACGCACGAAACAATCGCTCTTGCGTTTGCTTTGACCGAAGAAGCTATGGAAGATAACCTTTACGACCGCCTTGGCGCTCGTTACACTCGTGCATTAGCACGTTCCATGGCGCACACTAAGCAGGTAAAAGCTGCTGCAACACTGAACAACGCATTTGATGCCAACTTTACTGGTGGTGACGGCGTTGAGCTTTGTTCTGCGGTTCATCCACTTGCTGGTGGCGGAACTTTCCGCAACGAGCCGTCAACTGCTGCTGACCTCAACGAAACATCACTTGAGAATGCTCTTATCGACATCTCAACATTCGTTGATGAGCGCAATATGATTATTGCCCTTCGTGGCATGAAGCTTATTGTGCCGCCACAGCTTCAGTTTGTTGCTGATCGTCTGCTTGAGTCAACACTCCGCCCATCAACAGCGGATAATGACATCAACGCGATGAAGAACATGGGTATGTTGCCAGAGGGTTATGTAATTAACCACTTCCTGACAGACCCAGATGCGTTCTTCCTCAAGACTGATGCTCCAAATGGCTTCAAGCACTTTGAACGTGCGGCTCTTGCAACCAACATGGAAGCTGATTTTGATTCAGGTAACATGCGGTTTAAGGCTCGTGAGCGTTACAGCTTTGGGTTTTCTGACCCACGCTGCGTATTCGGTTCGCCGGGTGCCTAAAAATACCTTCTCCAAAGGTGGAAAAGGGCGGCTTCACAGCCGCTCTTTTTTTATGTATAATAAATTAATCCCTGACAGATCCAGAGTGGGTCTGACACTAGCCACGACAGGAGATAAGCATGGCTAATACTACTTTTAGCGGTCCCGTCCGTTCTCAAAACGGTTTCCAAATGTTTACGAAAAACGCCACCACAGGCACTATTACCGTAACTAGCGGTGATAAAATGGCTGCGGAAGCTGTTGGTAGTGCTGGTATCGAAGGTACAGCAGCCGTATATATCACCACAGTTGTTCGTGATCACAGTGATACTTCAACTGGTGTAAACATTGTTAAATCAACAATCATGATTGATCTTACAGGTCTTAAAGATGGCGGAACTGCTGGCGATATTATTGGTAAAGACGGTTCAGGCGTTGCCTATATCGCTCAAGTCACTACAGCCAATCAAGGCACAGTTTTTGGCGTCAAAATGACATGTTTAGAAGCCCCTGCTGGTGGAAGCGCAGATATTGATTTGTTCTCAGCCACTGAAGGCACTGGTGTTAACGACACTGCTATTGGTGATCTTACAGAGACATCTATCATTAATGGCCGGACACAAGCTGCTGGAACATTTACCGCTGGTCGAGATATAGTTGCTGATCAGTACCTTTATCTTGTTAGCCAAGGTACAGGTGATGC
>VMHT01053525.1_pt1 | contig 10325 bp, 8 predicted proteins | sample 4693611 | NCBI WGS metagenome assembly VMHT01 (sample SAMN12280063, study PRJNA550983) | marine metagenome | isolation source: seawater sampled from same location over 5 years 0.02-0.2 micron viral filtrate | place: USA: collected off the coast of southern California halfway between the port... ...
CCCGCGGATCTCACCCACCTTTTCAAGATATGATTTAATTTTATTCACTCTAACCATAGGGTCTTTATCTTGTATTTTTGTAAGTCCATCTTCAATATTAATTTTAGCAATCGCATTCACAGATAAGGATGTGCCGATGTATTTTTGACTAATATATGATAACCTCTTTGATAATTCTTGTTCTGAATATCCGAATACAGACTCACCTGCTCCCATATTGTTCTCAATATAATCTAATAGCATTTCTTTTAGATGACCTGTGATTTTATCCTCTTTACGACCATAAACCTCTGCTGTCTTATAATTATTACGACTAAGGATTAGTGAGTTTTTATTTCTGACAAGGTAATTTTCTTTTGGTAATTGTCCTTTAATTTTATCATATCTGTATTTACTGATTAATTTAAGTGTTCCTACTTCTGCTCGAATAGGGAACACTTTTAAAATATGGAGAATCATTGCATCTTTGAGATTATCATTATCTAATAGTAATTCAATCAGTTTATCTATATCATCCATAGTCATAGACTTTTGTTCTTGCTTTTTAGGAGATATGATATTTTGTTTCTCATTACTATTTTTAACTTGTGAATGAAACTGAATTTTTTTAACTAACTCATTTTTATAATCCTCTTTATCTGAACTATGTACCATTTGTAGGACAAGTGATAGATAATTCTTTTTTGTAGAGGTAGAATATGATTCAATCACTTTTTCAATCCCATCAATATCATATAACCAGTTAGGATCACTCATTTGTGATTGTAATTTTAAGACCATCTTTGTATTATTATTTAGGGTATTATCTTTGAGAGGTTTACCTGGGCTTCGTGCCTCGCGAGTATTGATTAATGTCTGCTTAATTTCTTCGGTATTCATCATTATACTTATACATATATTTTAATTTTTAAATGCTTATGCCTTATCTACCTTATTCGGTGGGATAGCCTCTTGCACATCATCTATATCTATATCCATATCTAATCGTAAATCTTTGATATCTTCTGCTATACTTTTTATGACATTACATTTATCCATTACCTCCTCATATCTCCCTTGTGGTTTCCATCGTATGGTGATCTCACCTTCTAATAGTTCTACTTGTTCTTTTAGCATGGCGATTAGATCCATCATCTGTTCATTCGTTTCGCTCATTATACTTATGAATAGATATTATAATTTAGTTTTAAGTAGTTGCCTTATCCATAACTTCTTTTTGTAATTTTTCAAAGACTTCTCTTGCTAAATTTGTATTAAGTGTTCTTATTCTTTCTATTTTGAATATGACTGATGATCTTAAACTGACTGGTGCTGGTGAGCCATCGGGTTCAGTGATCTCTACAGAGACTGATGATAACCTTGTAGGTTTTGTAATAGTAAATGATATATCAGTTTCAGGTGAGATATAGAAATCACCTACTGGGTTTTGCTTATTCACTATCGAGACTATCGGCATACGAGTGTTCCCTGTTCCATCTACAAATGAACTATCACCTACAATATCACTACGAATATTATAATACCCATTAAACATACTGATAGGATAATTTACTGCATTTATCTCTACTGATTCAGCCGCTTGATTAACAGGAGGTATCCATCGTATTAATTTTGTAGTGTGTCCTGCTCCACCGTGTGCTGCGTCTGATACTGGGATAGTATAATTGACTAATAATTCACCATTATATTTTGCTACCCCGAACTGATTTTGAGACCATGATTTAGTATCAGCACATTCAATCTTAGCATTAGTTGTCACTACATTTAGTGATTTAGAATTATTTAAATTAATTGTTTCATTTCTTGTAATACTATCATTATTAAATTGTTCGTAAGAAAAACCTAATCGCCCCCACAAACCCTCTTTCCAAGATGTCTTTGTATACCCGAAATCTTCTATGAATATCCCTGTAGAACTATCATAGATAGTTAATGGTTCTAAATTAAAATTCATTCGAGATATTGTGCTGACATCTGTGCTACCTGCTAAATAGTAGTCTTGTTTTGGATTGTAAGGATACTGAACGGGTGAATACATTTCTGTATTTTGTTCGGGATTAATTTTGTATACATCTGTTGCTCCTTGGGTTGTATCAGTTGTAGCAGTTGGTTTTATCTGTTGGAGATTACCTTTATTCAAAGGAGTGTGTAACCTCTTTAAAAAGAAATTAGTTCCATTAAATCCAATCTCTGGTTTATCAGCACCACAATATATCTTATTATTAAACATACTTGTTAAGACTTGATCTCCAGCAGTAAGTCTATCTGCTGAGAAAGTAGTATCACCATAATTAGGGAAAATATTTCCTATGGGAGGCACGACTGGATAGGCATTCCCTGAACCAGCGAGGGCTGGTTGTGTTCCAGATGTCACCGCGGCAGCCACATCTGTGTTCCCATATCCATAAGTTCCTTTTCCAGATTGTAAATTAATCATACAAGTTCCCCACGCATTCCAATGGCGATCAAATCCCATTTTTGTACCTGTTATGATTTTAACAGACCCATCAGCATAAGTATGATACATAAAATCAGGTAATCCTACATTATTAACGACTTGTTTTGTATCTTGACTAAATGTCAGTAAATTAGGATAAATAATAATATGATTATTATCTAATGGAGAATGTTGGGTTCCTTCTTCAGATCTACCAAATGCTCCGTATGTAAATCTACCTGAATCATATTTAGTATTACTACAAGGTTCCTCATAAAATTCATCCTTTTGTGATAAATCATAGTGAAAATAAAAAGGTTGAGATGCTGATTCGGTAGTGAGTGTTCTGTTGAAAGTCTCTGGATCTCCAGGAGCTGCCGCAGGTGGTTTACCTGACCCTCTGTAATCATAGAAACTCTGACCTAATTTCCAAAACTCATTTTTAGGACCACTTGTAATATCTGTTGGATCTTCAAATCTTTGAGTATCTACGAAAGCAATATCACAATTAGAATATGGTTGATCTGAAGCATTCACAAATGAATCTATATGAGCAAATCTCGAAGTTGTAGCAGATATATATGATTCACCGGTTACATGATCATAATAAGGATTATCAAGATGCATCTTTCTTACTGATTCATCTGAAAATAATTCAGGATAATTAGCCTGTGATTCTAAATACGCTTTGAATTTTAAGAGTTGTGGTGAAGGTTGTAAGGGACTTATTTTAGCACCCGTGGGTGTCCCATCTGTCGTAGCAAAATATGGAAGATCAATAATAATACCTTCTGTTAATTTATTAGCAACTAACATAGTATTAGTGATAGGTATACCAAAGATATCATTTAATTGTGTTCCAGTTTCATATATTTCAGGTCGCTTACAAGCAATATACTGATAAGCACTATAATAAAAAGCAGATATTGAATCGGTTACATCATTAACTTCATATTTACCACCTACATTTACAATATGTACTCCTTCTACAGGAGCGGTTACATTACCAATCGTTGGTGCGATAAGGGGGTCAGCATCACCATTAAATAAGGCTCGTTTATAATGGGTGAATTTTTGTAATTCTTCTGATCCTGACTCGAATGTCTTGTATGTTTGTGATTCTACTTTTTTATTCAGAGCAAAATCTAATTGAGGTTTCGCTGCTTCTACTAATTTATTATCATAATCTACTCTATCTTTGACTTCTGTTTTTTGTAATTGTTGAGTGAGACTATCAGCTATATTTTTAGCAGCAGAAAATCCGACATCTACTTCTAAATCTATCTTTTTGCGTAAAATATGATAATCAAAATATTCAGGATCTCTTGCATAATAAGGAGCAAAATATCCCGTTGCTTTGTAGGATGCTTCAACACGAGCATCTGTGAAATCTAATCCTGGTTGATTTGGGTGAACATTTAATTTCCTTTCTAAAATAGTATATCGTGAGTTATCATTTTTTAGTATGAAATGTGTAATATCACCTATCAAGGCATCCCCAGGATTAACAGGAGGTTTATAATTAGTGAAACCTCTTGTATCATCAGGTACATATCCATAGTAATTTAATGGTTCCTTAGCATTTACAGGATTATCTATTATACCTCTCTCTACATAAGTTCTACCAAGAGTAACTTGATCTATGATATTCCATGTTTTATCTTGTAATGTTCCAGCAGTATGTAATTCTCCTGTTGTAAAGATAAATCTTCTTGGTAATTGTATATAATTAAGAGCATCCATAGTTTTATAATAATTAATGATTGTCTCTGCTTTGTTATCTTTTAATTCTATGGTTTGAGACAAGAGTGTATTTTCTGAATAAAGAGTATATGATTTTTTCTGAACGGCATCATAATATGAACCATCACCAGCCACCGCTCCCCCTGGAACATTTATCGTAAATGATATTTGTTTTGTATCATTTAATCGTTTTCCCCTAAATTCTATAGGATTATCTTGTCCCGAACCGATATCATTAACATAAGATGAATATACTGATACCTTATCATTAGGTAAAAGTTGTATTGTATTGTTCTGTTGGTTCGTCCAAGATGATGAGTCAGTATCACTTTTTATTGCTGCTGACTGCCTATCACATTCTACTAAAATAGTATCTATATATTCTGACATTTATATATATATATAATTTATTTTAAATTGAATTTAGATTTAAATGACCTAATATTCTCTTGTCTACTTGTTGAATTTCCCCATAATATCCAGCGACTTAATGCTCCAGCTGACTCTGGGTTCGACCAATTCTCATTTTTGCGGTGCCTATCAAGATATCTTTTTCTTTGTGCTTTATCCTTAGTAATCGTGTAATCTTGCATCCCCGCACTTCCAAAATGAACACTCTTCTTTCTACCATTTTCCCTTGTGAATGTAGCCATTAATTTCTTCCCTGCTTTATCAGACTTCTTAATAACAACTGAAACCATTATATTAAGATAGATATAAAAAAGATAACTTATAAAATAAATTATTTACTTCGTTAAACGAAGTATGCTTTGCTAAGCATTCATTACTGAGAACAGACCACCTTCTAATACAGCCAGCCGAGCATATTCTACATATGAACGAAGAGTGTATGTCCCTATCGCAGTAATATCCGCCATAGCCTGAGCCTTGTAATGAAGTTCGATGCCCCTGACTCCCACACGACCATTAGTCAATCGCGTAGATAAATACCACTGCCGACCTGGGATACCATGGGTTGCATCACTCTGAACATGACTTCCCATAAAATTAAATTCTGTGAAACCTCCATTACCATCACGAGAATAAGCATCACGCGTAACATATAGGAGACCTTCGTTTTGAGTATAATGACTGAATAGACGAGCTTTATTTTTGATAGAAGTTGGGAATTCAAAACGATCATTATAACGAATATTGAATTCTACCTCACCCGTAGATTGATTCGCAGCACCAGTTTTATTAGGACAAACACTATTATACGGACCAAGGATAGCAAAATCAGAGTGTCCACCTGGTTGTCCTGCATCTTTAGGTCGTTCAACACTTGTAATCACACGGGAACATAATCTATTCGCCATACCAAGATTAGCAACAATACCTTCTGCGAGTTGAGTATGACTTACAGATTGTTTAGAAAGTCGGTAATCAGGGAAACTAAATTCAAGGCGAGGGTTTGCTTCGGCATACCGAGTCATTAAATCCGAATCAGTATAAAATACATAATCGGCGCAGAACTTTAATTCATTTCGGTCAATCGGATAATCAAGGTGAGCATTGTCATTTACAACAACACGCTGATTTCTTAGGGGAGCCCAGTGAAGTTCAATAGATAATTGCTGATCGATCATATACAAAGGTAAATTGTGGGTCTTGAGGAAGGGGAAAAGATCACTTAAATCTACAGAGTATACTGGAGCTTCAGCCTTAGCATTTCCTTTCATTTCAGATACCGGTAGTGGGTCAAGATTAACTCCTTCCATATTGTCTCCTACAGATGCTGCTGCGTTCGTGCCTAATCCATAATCACGACCATTAGAAAGACCATATTTTAATGCTTCTACTGGAGACTTCTGGGTATTTTGCTCGGCCGCGACGGCAATCGCATCTAATTTTCTGAATACAAATTCAGTAGACATACAACGACCCGTAGTATATTGCTCACGAGCTAATTGAGTTTCATTATTAATCTGTGCTGATTTAACCTGCTGAAGATGGTTCCAATCAGATATTTCATTAAGTACCTGATTACCTATCTTTAATACAGCACGCTCAATCACAGAACCGATACCCACAGTAGGAGGCATGATGCAAATTGTTGTCTGAGCCGCTGGAGGAACAAGTCCTACAAAGAGTTTTGAGTGGCTGTGAAGCCACCCTTTCTTTTGGAGGTCGAATCGGGCGAAACCAGTAGTGGTCGCAGTACTTTCTTGGTAGGTAGAGACTTCTAATAAATCAGTTTCCACATTCTGCTGTAGATTTGCTGGGATAGTTTGTAGGCGGAGGAGATCGGGGACTTCAGACATATTTATACTAATGACTTATAGTATAAATTGAAATAAAAAATAATTAAAAAACAAAAAATACATAGAAAATTATTATTGTAATTTATAAAATCCATCTTTAGTTCTTATGATTGATATTTGTTCTTCTTCTAATTCATCTTCTGATTCTGTTTCTGTCTCTATATCACTTTCTTCTTCATAATCTGAATCGTCTGTATCAGAACCCTCTTCTAATTCTAATGCTTTGTATCTTAATTTATTTATCATACGCTCGGCTTTAATGACATCATTTTTACAATAACTTAAGATCCAGTCCCACAAGGTTGACATACTATACTATGGTCCAGATAATAATTTAAATGAAAATTTTTACATTTTTTTGATGATAAATGTCTTGCACGATGACTCATCGAATATCCACCTCCACAAGGACAGTTAATATATAATGAATCATATTCTTTTTTCTTTTGTAGGATTTTATCTTGATTTTGTAGATATAGTTTCTTTTTATTTTCTTTAATTTGTTCGGGTGAAATATAAGATTTAATTTTATTCACTAATGTACCTTCGTGATTATCTATATGATATTGTTCTCGTTTATGTAATTCTTGTAAATTATTACAAGGGAATGCTTCTATTAATTCAATCTTATAATTATTATTTTTTATGATATCTTGTGATCCGCACCCATACCCATCTATATATTGTCGTGAGGTATTTACATGTCCGTGTAATCGTTTTTGGAGAGTTTGTATGGTTGAGCCGATGTAACAATTATGATTAGTTAAATCTGATATCTTATAAACTTTAGCATCAATATATTTATTTATCATTTACTCTTGGAGATATATTATTTTATGAATTAAAACGCATCAAATAAGGATAAAATCTTTTGGTAAATTCATCTTATAACATACATAACAGCAATAATATGATAACTTATCTATTTTATGTTTTGACCCATCATCATTAAATTTATAAAAGAACATCTTTTTAGTAGTCATAATCACTTGTAAGTCATCATTAAATATTTGTTTCATATATTTAGTTTGGATACATAGGGTAGGTAAGATACAAATGAAAGGTTTATCTAATAGTTTTAATCTTTGTAAGACATCTTTTTTAATACTGAAGGGTGGATTTGTTATGATAACTTCACCTTCATTCTTCTCGAAGAAATCGCCTGTGCCTGTGATAACTTCTTTGCATATTGTTTTCAGATAGGCAGGACCTTCAAACTCACTATTATTACTGAATGCCTCCCATATAACTTTATCTTTGGGTATATATTCAGATATAGCCTCCCAGTCTTCTTTGTAGGTATAAAACTCATTATCTTTTGTAGAGGTCTTTGTTTTGTTTAGCATCGCCATATTCTTTATATGATATATTATTTTGGTTTTATAAACAGATAGAATAAAATCAAATTTAAATTTTAATTTATGCCATGACCTGAATACCTCCCGAACCATCAAAGACAATAGTAGTCTTCGCCTTGTAATAGATGAATACAGAAGTAGGATTATCCGTAACCTGTGAGTTCTCTAATGATAGACCCCACTGCTCCCGTGAGAAATCTTGTCCCGAGTTAAACTGACTATAACGGATACCAATACCGAATAGAGATCCACCATCAATCTGAGTTTTGTAATCACTTACAGCAGCACCATTAGTCATAAAATAATCACGATTTAGAGTTTTACTTGATAGGGATGTGCGACTGACCATATATTCAGGAATGACTGCTTCAGCAAATTGTAGTGCTAACTGAGGATCAGAAATTACAAAGGAGCCTCCATTCACCCCTGTGATATCAGTATTTTTAGGGAGAGTTTTATTAGTGACTACATCATAATCTAATGGATATTTAGAACCACCTTTAAGGAACTGAACTCTTGTATTATGGACGAGAGAACCAGGAGCCCCCTTCTGACTTGGGTAAGTCGTTGCAAGACCATTCGCCGATAGAGTATTAATATTTTCAGAAGGGCAGAAGGTAACAAAAGCACTCTGAAGATTTTTTAGTCCTACATCATACTGAATTTGAGCGTTGCTCGTATTGAAAGTGGTATACAGAGATGAAATAGTATTAAATTCCATAGCACCCGAAGTCTGCGAAGCCATTTCACTCATTTTATTTTCAGGGATATCATATACCTCACAAGTTAGAGATAGATTAGATAGAACATAGTGAGCGTCAAGATTGTCGGCATTAAGAACCCCATTCTTGGAGAATAGACAATTACTGTCTGGGGACAGATGAAGCTCCACGCGAAAACCCCCAAAAGATGAGTCCATAAGATTTACACTTGATCCTCCCATTATGAACCCACTCGGGAGATGACACGAGAACTCATTTTTACGAGCTGCCCCGTCGGCAGTCGCTGCTGGGGAGGAGACTACATTTTGAAACATCGATTCAGCATTCGGTTGAATAAGGCATGCTTCATTTAGATGACCAGTTAAGTCTTGTTTAGACGAAGACAAACCCAGGTAGGTACTCATATATCTGTTGTAGTGACGAATATGTTCTACAATTTGTGCTGATTTCTGATGGCGAATAACTAACTGATCCCACAGAGAAAAGACACCTAACCGATTATCCATCGTAATCGCCGTAGCACCATCATTATCTCTTACTGGGCGACCTAAGGCTCCGTTAAATCCACGATTGAACTGAACCGCACCATTTATCCTAATGCTGCTCGGATCTAAAACAGCATTCTGACTTTGGATCGTAAAAGATAAAAGAGGAAATCCACCTTTGAAACTAATAGTCGCATCCGAGTTTATGTTATCTGGTCTCAACTCAATAAATCTACTTGTCATTTTTATAATATGACAATAGTTAAAAAATAAATATTAAAAATAAAAATAGTTTTTTTTTAATTACTGGACTACTTGCACGAAACCCTGCTTTATGACTATGCGTCTTAGATGGCATACGAAGGAAGAGAACATCTTATTTTTAGTGGGGGCAACTGCCGAATAATCAAGGTTTACAATTAGGTCTTTATTACGGAGATCCATTACTCCTTGGTTCGTAGCGAACCCACGACCGACTACAAAGTTCTCCATAAATTTAGAGAAGTCCCGAGGCATAATACCCGAATTATCTAATGTCTTTTCTAATTCAAACAGATGGAAAGCAGAAATACTCTTACGAGTAGCAACTTTACGAGTATCGACAGGACGACTTGGTACCATTTTTCCATCAATCTGGAACTGTACACTTGCGAGCCCATCACAGCATCCTGCAATACCAGACCTGGCTGAAGATAACTGAACATCCATAGCATCCCGAGTTACTTCATAAGTCCCATTACTGGATACTAAAGTCTGTTGAGTATACACAGATGAATCAGTAGGTAGGATAATTAATGATTTAGCACGACTATTAAGAGCATGAACTTGGAATGATGCTTGACGCTCACTCTTTAGTAGTGAATTCTTATAATTTGTAGTAGAATAAATATCAAACTCAATAGATGAACCATCCCTCGCCTTAGCGAGCATCTGCTGTTTGTAGCGAGGATCAAGTTTCACTTCAGCAACAACAAGATTTAGATTACTAATCGTGTATGAAAGATCTAAAGTGGTAGCATCACGGAAACCTATGGAGATACCACAGGACTGATCCGCAGTAGCAACATTAACAGCACTCGTCCCCTGAAGCTGGGCAGAGACAAAGACAGGACCAGCACCCGCGGCTTTCAGCTGAAGGTTATTAGCAACAGGAACAACTTTAATATAATCCCTTGCAGCGAAACCACCAATGACTAAATTTACTTTTTCAATACTCTCGATGACAAATGATGTATCCGCACCACCATTACCAGCAGTAAAGACTGATTCAACTGCTGTAGCATCAGAATGATCCCTGAAGGTAATAGTTTCACCAA
>VMHT01056976.1_pt1 | contig 10325 bp, 10 predicted proteins | sample 4693611 | NCBI WGS metagenome assembly VMHT01 (sample SAMN12280063, study PRJNA550983) | marine metagenome | isolation source: seawater sampled from same location over 5 years 0.02-0.2 micron viral filtrate | place: USA: collected off the coast of southern California halfway between the port... ...
CGCGGGGATGGCTGGGCGACCGGGGCGCGCGGCGCCCTGTCTCCGGATGGCCCGGGTACCGGTGACAGCATCGGAGCCGGGCTCGGCGTGGCGGTGGGGCTCGCTGTCGGCGCTTGAGTCGGGGTTGCCACGGCGCGCGGGCGAATCTCGACTCCGCTTCGCGTATCCGCGGGCCCTTGCACCTGCGGGGTGGCGCTGGGCGTCGGCGCGGGTTCGAGTGTGAAATCATTGACCGATTGCGCCTGCGCCACGGCCGGCAGCGCTGCGGCGAGTGCAATCAACGGGATACGGGTGACAAATGCCATTGCGGGTCGTTTCGTGAGAAAGGGACCGCGAGTGTGCGGGGCGGCGGTGAATAGGTACTGAAGCGCGGGCTTCCAAGCCCCGCCTTGCGCTGCGCCGCGCTTCGCGGCAGGAGCGCGGCATGAGCGACACACCTGCCCCCAAGTTCCTTGGCGCGAACACCGCGCTGCCCGCCTCGCCCGAAGAGGCCGAACTCGACTATGTCCCCAATCCGCGCACCGGCCAGTTGTATATGGTCCGCTTCGCCGCGCCCGAATTCACCTCGCTGTGCCCGGTGACCGGCCAGCCCGACTTCGCGCATCTGGTGATCGATTACGCGCCGGGGGAAACCATCGTCGAATCGAAGAGCCTCAAGCTGTTCCTCGGCTCGTTCCGCAACCATTGCGGTTTCCATGAGGACGTGACCGTGGGGATCGGCCAGCGGCTGTTCGACGAAATGCAGCCGCAATGGCTGCGCATCGGCGGATACTGGTATCCGCGCGGCGGCATCCCGATCGACGTCTTCTGGCAAAGCGGCGCACCGCCGGCGGCCCTGTGGCTGCCCGACCAGGGCGTTTCATCCTATCGGGGACGCGGCTGACACACGGACATCAGGCACGCATTCGCCAGCGGATGCGTGCCGCAAGATCTGGATTGTCGAGAAATCCCGTGGCGGAGAGGGTGGGATTCGAACCCACGGTACTGTTGCCAGTACACTGCATTTCGAGTGCAGCGCATTCGACCTCTCTGCCACCTCTCCGCATATGTCGGGTGCGCTTCGGGCCCAGGGCCCCGGTCGAAGCAAGGCGCGCCGATTAGCCGAGCGCCTGTGCCTTGCCAAGCCCCTTTTCGTCAGAATTCGGGGGAAGCTTCGCCAATCGCCATTGTAAGCGGGCGCCTGGACCCCATATCGTCGCTTCTCATGGAACGAGCACAGTATTTCTCCGCCCAGGCCGGTCGCACCATCGATGTGCCGCGCCGCGTCAAGAGCCGCTTCGCCATCGGTGACGTGGTCAAACACCGCGTGTTCGATTTCCGCGGCGTGATTTTCGACATCGACCCGGTCTTCGCCAACAGCGACGAATGGTACGAGGCGATCCCCGAGGATATCCGCCCCGATCGCAACCAGCCGTTCTACCACCTGCTCGCCGAAAGCGATGACAGCGATTACGTTGCCTACGTCAGCCAGCAGAACTTGGTGACGGATTCGGTTTCGGGGCCGGTGTCGCACCCCGATGTGCACCAGTATTTCGAACAGTTCGAAAACGGGCGCTACCGCATGCGGGTCAGCCTGACCCACTGAGCGGCGCGCGGCGAACGATCAGTTCTTGATCTTCCAGCCCGACTTCAGGATCCGGTAGGTGGCGAAGGCCAGCACTGCGTTGAGCGCGAACAGGCCCAGCGCGGCTATCGTCACCGCCGCCGCATCGCCGATGTCGCTGCGTCCGAGAAAGCCGTAGCGAAAGCCCGAGATCACGTAGAAGAAGGGATTGGCGCGGCTGACCGCCTGGAAGGCCGGTGCAAGCCGGTCGATGACGTAGAACGTCCCCGACAGCATCGCCAGCGGCGCGACGACGAAATTGGTCACCGCGGCATTGTGGTCGAATTTCTCCGCCCAGATCGATGCGAGCAGGCCAAGCAGCGCGAGCATCATCGCGCCCATCAGCCCGAACCACACCACCGCCCAAGGATGCGCCATCGCCAGGCTCACTCCGGGATACAGCATCATTGCCCCCGCGACGACGAAGCCGACCGCCACTGCGCGGGTCATCGCTGCCCCTACGATACCGCACATCAGCTCGCCTTCGGACAGCGGCGGCATCAGCAGGTCGATGATGGTCCCCTGGATCTTGCCGGAAAGCAGCGAGAAGGAGGAATTGGCGAAGGCGTTCTGCATCATCGCCATGGCAATCAGGCCGGGTGCGACGAAGGTGGGGAAATTGACGCCCAGCACCTCGCGCCCGCCCCGCCCCAGCGCGACCGAGAAGATCACGAGAAAAAGCACCGTGGTGACTGCCGGGGCCCAGATTGTCTGCGTCTGGACCTTGAGAAACCGGCGGACCTCCTTCATATAGAGGCTCCACAGGCCAATCCGGTTGATTCCGCGGATCACCGGGCGACCCCGCGGCGGAAACCTGCTCTCCCCTCCGGCATTACCTTCGACGAAGGATGCGTCCGGATGATCGCTTCCGAGCGATTTGGGCTGAGCTTGATCGACCATAGGGCGCGCCTAGGCCCAAGCGTCACGGCATGCAAGCCGCGGCGCCAAGACACGAGATACAGGACTGTACATGAGCTGGACCGACGAACGGATCGCAACGCTTAAGAAGATGTGGGAAGGCGGTTCGACCGCCAGCCAGATCGCCGACGAGCTGGGCGGGGTGAGCCGCAATGCCGTGATCGGCAAGGCGCACCGCCTCGGTCTCAAGTCGCGCCCGTCGCCGGTCAAGGCCAACGACAAGAAGAAGGCCGCCGCTGCCCCCAAGCCCGCGCCCAAGGCACCGGCGCCCAAGAAGGCGGCGAAGCCCGCAGCCAAGCCGGCCGGTGCTGCTGCGCCGGCCGCCCCGCCGGAACCGGCAGCACCGCCGCCTGCACCGCGGCAGGATGCCGGCAACCCGTCGCAGCCGATGCCGAACAAGAATTCCAACCTGCCCAAGATCGTCTCGGTCGGGCCGGGTGGCTTCCTGCGCCAGGGTCCCGGTGACCAGCAGCCCCCGATTCCCCCAGCGCCGCCGCGCCGCCTGGTCCCGGCCAAGCCGAGCCCCGAAATCGCCGACAAGACCAGCCTGCTGGATCTGTCGGACAAGGTATGCCGCTGGCCGATGGGACACCCGGGCGAACCCGATTTCCATTTCTGCGGCGAGGCCGTGAACCCCGGCTTCCCCTATTGCGTCGAACACTGCGGCCGGGCCTACCAGGCCCAGCTGCCGCGCGGCGCGCGCCGTCCCCCTCCGCCGCTGCCGTTCGGCGGACCGCGGGTACGCTAACCGAGATTTTAGCGGGTCGCTCCTCGCTTAGCCCACAACGGGACGGCGTTTACACCCAAGGACACTCGGCCACCTCCCGCAGCGCGGGGGGCGGCTTGGTGTGCGGAACCGTTGGGGGGCGGAAGAGATGGAATGGGGTAGCGTCGGTCTTGGCGCATTCTTGGGGATTGCACTGACTGTCGGGCTGCTGGCTCTAGCAGTGTATCCGTTGGTGCGGCGCAGCTTCCTGCTTTGGGCAGCATTGCGCGCGCTGTGTTTCGCGATAATGAGCGTTGCCTTGTTCCCGGTAGCGCTCACCAGCCCGACACTTGGGGGCGAATTCCGGACCGATATCGGCGAGATCGCCTTGTCGATCGCGATCGGCAGCACCGGACCATTTCTCGCCGCCTATATCGAAAACCGGCCTCGATTTGCGCGGATCCGCTACTGGCTGCGGACCCTTTTCATCGTCGGCGTCGTCGGGGCGATCGCTACAGCATTGGCGCCGCTATGGCCGGGCTTCGACCTGGTGCACGACCTCCTTCTGCTCACGATGATCCTCGGCATGACGGCTGGTCTTACGGCAGCCGTCCGATCAGGCAGCAGGTTCGCGCAGTATCAGGCTGTCGGCTATGCACCATTGATCATCCTCGGCTTGCTAGTCCTTGCGTATGAGTTGAGTACCGGCGCGCCCGTTCCCTATTGGCCGGTGGCCGCGCTGCTTGCGGTGCTGGTCGATTTCATGGTCACTGCTGGCGGCGTCATCAACGGCTATCTCACGGTCAAGCGCGAACGCGACGAAGCCTGGGCCGACGTCAGCGAAGCGCGAATCGCGGTCGCTACCGATCCGCTGACTGAGATAGCCAACCGACGCGGGCTCGCGCTGCGCTTTCGCGATCCCGCCCATCCGCGCCCTGCCGCGCTGGCGGTCATCGATTGCGATCATTTCAAACGCATCAACGACATGTTCGGCCACGATACCGGCGACGAGGTCCTGATCGCGGTTGCCGAGGGCCTGAAGCAGGAGAACGTATTCCCCGCCAGGCAGGGCGGAGAGGAGTTCGTCGTGCTGATCTATGGCGAGGATTATCAACGGCTGGCAGAGACCGTCCGGCGGCAGATTACCCTGTCGGTACTTGAAAAGGTCCCCGAGGTCCCCTTCCCCGTCACGGCGAGCGCCGGGCTGACCGAAGTGCGGCCGAACGATACGCTCGACAGCGCGGTCAAGCGCGGCGACGAGGCGCTCTACGCGGCGAAGGACGCCGGCAGGGATCAGCTGCTGCTGTGGCAGGACGGGAAGCATTCACAGCCGCGCCTGGTGCACGGCGTCTGACGCGATTGCCGCTGGCATCGCCGGGCATCTTGCCTATGTTCGCGCGCTTTCAGAGAGGAGACTTACATGCCGCTTTCGCTACACGCTGCCTATGTTCCGAGCGCCCTGCAAATGCTGGGGACCGCCCGCCACTTGGTCGATACAGCAGAGAAATGGTGCAGCGAGCACGATTGCGGGCATGACGACTTCATCAATGCGCGCGTGTTCGACGACATGCTGCCGTGGTCCTACCAGGTCAAATGCGTGGCCGAGCATACGCAGGGGTCGATCGAGGGCGTGCGGGCGGGACTCTATTCGCCCGATCTCAACCCGCCGCCGATCAGCTTCGACGCGCTGCGCGAAAAGCTATCGGGCGCGCGCGAAACGCTGGAAGCGCTGACCGAAGAGGAAATGGAAGGCTGGATCGGCCAACCGATGCGGTTCGAGTTCAAGGACCGCGGCATGGATTTCAATGCCGAGGACTTCCTGCTCACCTTCAGCCAGCCGAACTTCTATTTCCACTGCGCCACCGCCTACAACATCCTGCGGATGAAGGGCCTGCCCGTGGGCAAGATGGACTTCATGGGCCGGATGCGGATCAAGCGCTAGCGTTTGCGCGCAAACCAGATCGTGTGGCGCGGCCCCTTGTTGTTGGGCCGCGCCCGCACTTCGCGCACCTCGACGCTGAAGCCGCTGTCCTTGAGCCGCTGGGTGAACTTGTGGTCGGGCGCGGCCGACCACACGGCAAGGATACCGCCGGGTCGCAGCGCATCGCGCGCCTTGCCCAGCCCGGTCTTCGTATAGATCCGGAAATTGGCATCGCGCACGATCCCGTCGGGACCGTTGTCGACATCCAGCAATATGGCGTCGTATTTCGGCGTCGTGCCGTCATTGGCATCGTCGATCAACGCCGCGACATCGCAGATCACCACTTCGCCGCGCGGGTCGGACAGGCTGTCGCCGGTCAGATGCGCCAGCGGCCCTGCAGCCCATTCGAGGATGTCGGGGACGATTTCGGCCACCGTGACCGCGCCGCCCTCGGGCAGTTTCGCCAGCGCCGCGCGGTAGGTAAAGCCCATGCCATAGCCGCCGATCAGCACCCGCGGGCGCGGCGCATCCAGTTCAGCCAGCGTCAGCTCGGCCAGCTGTTCTTCGGAAAACTGCATGCGCGTCCCCATCAGCTCGTCGCGGCCGAGCATGATGATGAAATCGCGGCCGTGGCTGACCAGCGTCAGCGTTTCGCCGTCGGGGACCTGGGCAGTGGCGAGCGTTTCGCGCGGAAGCATCGTCTATTCTCCATAGCAAAGGGGGCCGCGGGCGGACCCGCGACCCCCTGTAATGCCTAGCGAAGGATCAGTCCTTCAGGAAGTCGGGCACGTGGGCTTCACCGCCCCCGTCCTTGTTCCCGCCGCCATCACGGTCGCGGCGCGGGCCACCCCGGCCACCGCGGCGATCGCCGCCACGGCCACCACCGCCGCCACGCGGGCCACGGTCACCGCGCGGTTCGCGCGCGGGGCGGGTGTCTTCCAGCTCTTCGCCGGTTTCCTGGTCGACGACGCGCATCGACAGGCGGACCTTGCCGCGCTGGTCGATCTCGAGGACCTTGACCTTCACTTCCTGGCCTTCCGACACGACGTCGGTCGGCTTCTCGACGCGCTCGTTCTTCATTTCGCTGACATGGACGAGACCGTCCTTGCCGCCCATGAAGTTCACGAAGGCGCCGAAGTCGACGATGTTGACGACCTTGCCATTGTAGATCTTGCCGACTTCCGCCTCTTCGACGATGCCTTCGATCCACTTGCGTGCGGCTTCGATCTCGTCGGCGTTGGAGGAGCTGATCTTGATCACGCCCTCGTCGTCGATGTCGACCTTGGCGCCGGTTTCGGCAACGATCTCGCGGATCACCTTGCCGCCCGTGCCGATGACGTCGCGGATCTTCGACTTGTCGATCTGCATCGTCTCGATGCGCGGGGCGTGCTTGGAAACCTCGGTACGGGCGCCGGTCAGCGCCTTGTTCATCTCACCGAGAATGTGTGCACGGCCGCCCTTGGCCTGCTCCAGCGCGGTCTTCATGATCTCCTGCGTAATGCCGGCGACCTTGATGTCCATCTGGAGCGAGGTGATGCCCTTTTCCGAACCGGCAACCTTGAAGTCCATGTCGCCCAGGTGATCTTCGTCACCGAGGATGTCCGACAGGACCGCAAAGTCGTCGCCTTCGAGGATCAGGCCCATGGCGATGCCCGACACCGGGCGTTCGATCGGAACGCCGGCATCCATCATCGACAGACACCCACCGCAGACGGTCGCCATCGAGGAAGAGCCGTTGGACTCGGTGATGTCCGACAGGATGCGGATGGTATAGGGAAAGTCTTCATGCTTGGGCAGCACCGGGTGCAGCGCACGCCATGCAAGTTTGCCGTGACCGGTCTCGCGGCGGCTGGTGAAGCCGAAGCGGCCCACTTCGCCGACCGAATAGGGCGGGAAGTTATAGTGCAGCATGAAGTTGTTGTACGAGAGGCCTTCGAGACCGTCGATCATCTGCTCGGCATCCTTGGTGCCCAGCGTAGTGGTGCAGATCGCCTGCGTCTCACCGCGGGTGAACAGCGCCGAACCATGCGTGCGGGGCAGCAGGCCGACCATCGCCTCGATCGGGCGGACCTGATCGAGCTTGCGGCCGTCAATGCGCTGGCCGTCCTTGAGGATGGCGCCGCGAACGATTTCCGCTTCCAGCTTCTTGACCGCCTTGTTGGCGACCATCTGCGTCTGCGCTTCTTCTTCGGCGAAGGCTTCCTTGGCCTTGGCCCGCGCATCGTTGAGCGCATCCGAACGCGCCGACTTGTCGGTCAACTTGTAGGCGGCGGCGATGTCGTCGCCGACGATGCCGCGCAGCTTTTCCTTGATCGCCGAGGTATCGTCCGAAGTGTCGATTTCCCACGGTTCCTTGGCGGCCTGCTCGGCCAGGTCGACGATCGCGCCGATGACCTTGCGGCTTTCCTCATGCGCGAACATGACGGCGCCGAGCATTTCCTCTTCGGTCAGTTCCTTGGCTTCGGATTCGACCATCATCACCGCGTCCTGCGTTGCGGCAACGACGAGGTCGAGGCGACCTTCTTCGTCGAGCGCGCTTTCGAGGCTCGGGTTGAGTTCGTATTCGCCATTGCGGAAACCGACGCGTGCAGCACCGATCGGGCCCATGAAGGGCACGCCGCTGATGGTCAGCGCAGCCGAAGCGGCGATCATCGCGACGATATCGGGCTCGGTCTCGCCGTCATACGACAGGACCTGGCAGATCACGTTGATTTCGTTGTAGAAACCTTCGGGGAACAGCGGCCGTACGGGGCGGTCGATGAGACGCGAGGTGAGCGTTTCTTTCTCCGTGGCGCGGCCTTCGCGCTTGAAGAAGCCGCCGGGAATGCGGCCCGCAGCGGAGAATTTTTCCTGGTAGTGGACGGTCAGCGGGAAGAAGTCCTGCCCTTCGCGTACACTCTTGGCGGCGGTCACGGCGCACAGCACCACGGTTTCGCCATAGGTGGCCAGAACGGCGCCGTCAGCCTGACGGGCGATGCGGCCGGTTTCGAGGGTGAGGGTCTTTCCGCCCCACTCCAGCGATACGGTTTTCGTGTCGAACATGTATTTTCCTTATGAACCCGCACGGCCTTATTGCGGTGCGGGGCCTACTGTGCCGGGTATTCCGTCCCGGTCCGGTCCGAGGCTTTTCGCGCCTCCATTTTCCAGCCCCGCGCCGTATTGCGCGCAGGCCGGATAAACAAAGGGGCGGCCTGAGCCACCCCTTCGAGAAACTCTTATTTGCGAAGACCCAGCTTCTGGATCAGCGCATTGTACCGCTCGACGTCCGTCTTCTTGAGATAGGCGAGCAGGTTGCGGCGCTTGTTGACCATCATCAGCAGACCGCGACGCGAGTGATTGTCCTTGTGGTTGGACTTGAAGTGCTCGGTCAGGTTGCGAATGCGTTCGGTCAGAATGGCGACCTGGACTTCCGGCGAACCGGTATCGCCCTTGGCCTGGGCGTTGTCCTTGATGATTTCCTGTTTCTTTTCGGCAGTAACCGACATGTATTCTACTCCGCGACATCCGGCAGGTTGAAACCCCGCACGACCTTGGCCGTGCCACCGTCGACTTCCACCAGGGCCACCGGCACATCGTGCAAGCTGGCGAGATGGAGCCCGTCGGTATGGGGCAGTTCCGACAATACCCGGCCCTGGCGGACCGCCTGCGCGCTGTCGGGATCGAGTGTCAGAACCGGGATGTCGTCCAGTCCGGCCTCGAGCGGCAAGAGAAGGTTCTCGATGGCCGCGCCCTTAGCGATTTCCTCCAGCTTGTCCAGCGAAATCGCCTGCTCTTCGCGGAACGGGCCGGCCTTGATGCGCCTGAGATAGGTGACGTGACCCAGCGTGCCAAGCGCGCGTGCGATGTCCCGTGCCAGCGACCGGATGTATGTCCCCTTGGAGACATGCGCGACCAGCGTGACGCTGTCCGCCAGTTCGAGCGGCGCCTGCGGATCGTAGGGGTCGGGCCGCCCGGCCGTGGTCTGGAATGTGCTGACGAGGCCAACACCACTATCGTCACCCCCGCGAAGGCGGGGGTCCAGCCGCCCCCGAGCGAGAGAGCTGCCCTTATCTGGATCCCCGCCTTCGCGGGGATGACCGGCAAGATAAAGGTCGTGAACTGTCACGGCGCGGGTCTTCATTTCGACCGTTTCGCCGGCGCGGGCACGATCGTAGGCGCGCTTGCCGTCGATCTTCAGCGCCGAATAAGCGGGCGGCACCTGTTCGATGGGGCCGGTGAAATGGTCGAGTACGCCCGCGATCGCTGCCATCGGCGGCCGGCGATTGCTGCGCTCGGTGACCTCGCCCTCGGTATCGAGCGTAGCGGTTTCCTCGCCGAACTGGATGGTGAAGGCGTAGATCTTGTCGGCATCGAGCATGCGCCCCGCAAGCTTGGTCGCTTCGCCCAATGCGATCGGGAGCACGCCTTCGGCCAGCGGATCGAGCGTGCCGCCATGCCCGACCTTGGTCCTGGCATAGCCGCCCTGGCGTAGCACGCGCTTGACCATGCCGACCGCCTGCGTCGAACCCAGCCCGCGCGGCTTATCGAGGATCAGCCAGCCATGCGGAGGCGCCTTCCGATCGGTCATTCGGCGATCCCGCGTGCGACCCATTCGGCGATGGCGAAATAGTGTTCCTGCAGCCACAGCACCGGCGGCAGGACGGTGTTCTCGATCAGCCCGCTATCGGGGAATGCCCAGGTCGCGGCGATCAGGACGACGAAGAACAGCATGCCCAGCGACTGCAGCTTCTGCCAATTGCCCGCCCATTTGCGCGGCAGCAGCCCGCCGACGATGTGCGAACCGTCGAAGGGGGGGATCGGCAGGAGGTTGAACAAGGCGAGGAAGACATTGATCAGGATGAATGTCCCGCCCGCAGTGACCAGCCATTCGGGCGGCATGGCGCCGGCGGCGATGATCGCCCCCGATACTGCACCGAGCAACAGCGCGCCGACCAGTGCCAGCACGAGATTTGTGCCCGGCCCGGCGGCCGCCACCGCGACCATGCCGAACCGCGGATCGCGCAACCGTTCGCCGCGCACCGGCACGGGCTTGGCCCAGCCGAAGATCGGCCCGCCGAACAGCGCCAGCGCCCCGGGCACCAACAGCGTGCCGATCGGGTCGACATGGCGGATCGGTTTGAGCGACAGCCGCCGCTGTTCCTTGGCGGTGGGATCGCCCAGCGCCAGCGCGACCCAGC
>VMHT01134018.1_pt1 | contig 10324 bp, 11 predicted proteins | sample 4693611 | NCBI WGS metagenome assembly VMHT01 (sample SAMN12280063, study PRJNA550983) | marine metagenome | isolation source: seawater sampled from same location over 5 years 0.02-0.2 micron viral filtrate | place: USA: collected off the coast of southern California halfway between the port... ...
CTGAATAATAATTATTTGAACTATCCTTAATAAATAAATCACAACTTGTCAATAAATTAATAGGAATTGCAATATTTGTATCATTTTTATTATATATTTTAATATCAAAATTACCATAGTTTTTTTTTAAATAATCAATATTTATAGTCTCTATAAAATCTATATTATTATCAGAATAATTAAATAAAAAAGGCTGCTTTAAATTGTAAATTTCTTCAATATTTTGCCTAGATATATTTTCAATCTCATAAATTTCCAAATAATTACTACATTTTATATGAAAATAAATATGTATATATAAAAATAATGTAATTACAAATATTAAAAAATTTATTAATATATACATTTATATTAATAAATTTACATAAATAAATATTTATATTTATACACAATTAAAGTATTAATTGTCACTTATTTCTACAACATTTTCATCATTTTCATAATTTTCACCGTTTTCACCGTTTTCACCGTTTTCATCATTTTCACCGTTTTTACCGTTTTTACCGTTTTCACCGTTTTCACCGTTTTCATTATTTTGATTCGATAATTCTTGTATTATGCAATCTCTAATATCATTTATATCCTGTATTTTGATTATATCTTCATTATCATCCACTTCATCGTGTATATTTAATGCTTTATTTTCTTGTTTTTCAATATCCAAATCACCAATACCCATCATTGTTTTCATGAAATTTAAACCATTATCCATATCATTTGAAGAATCGGGAACATTTTTATATTCTTCAATTTCTTTTATGTTATCCTTCATTTTAATCATATCATTATTTGTTTCTAAACCCAATGTTTGTGTTTTGATTACCAACATTTTTAATTCATTTATTTCTTTTACTAAATAATCCACCTTATTTGTGTTGTTTTCATTAATAGTCATAACTTCTGCTAATTTAACAGATAGTGCATTTTCTATTTTAACATTTATTTGTTCCATAATATTAGATTCTCGTGTATTCGAATCAGTTATATTTGATGAATCTGATGTATTTGATTTATTCATTTTTTCTAAAATGATTTTTTCAACACGCGATTCAAAATCTTCTTCCATTGATGTCAATTTATCATCATGCAATTGCAATATTTGCAAAGGAGTCATTTGATTATTTGAATCCGGCTCTACTTGTCTTTGAGTATTATTTACTTGTCTCTGTGGTGGCATAGGTTCGGGTGCTCCACTTGCTCGTCTTCTTCGTGCAGAAGCCACTGCTGCTGCTCCACTCATTATTATATTATAATATAATGTGTGTTTTTTTTAAATACTTATTCACTCATTATTAACTTAATTTGTTCGTGATAATTATAATCTTTAATTAAAAAATCCTCCAATTTATAATCTTCTATATTATCATATTTATTTAAAATTTCTATAGTTGGAAATTTATATGGAAGCCTATTTTTTTGCACATTTAAACCATCTATATGATCATTATAAATATGTGCATTTCCCAAATTATAAATAAATTCACAACATTCTAAATCACAATGATGAGAGATTAAATGTGTTAAATAACTATATGAAGCAATATTGAAAGGAACACCCAATCCAACATCACCACTTCGCTGATATAAACTACATGATAATTTATTATTATTTGTAACATTAAATTGACACATCACATGACAAGACGGAAGAGCCATCAAATGTAATTGACACGGATTCCAAGCAGTTAATATTAATCGTCGCGAATTTCTAGTTTCCGGATTTTTAAGTTCTTCAATTATATAATTTAATTGATCAATACCTTTATTATTATAATCAGTATTACAATCGTTATAGTTAGCATTAAAATGACGCCATTGAAACCCATAAATCGGTCCCAAATCATTTTCAATATTGTTATATAATCCTCTTGAATTTAAAAATTCTCTACTACCATTACCGTCCCAAATATGAACATTTTGATTAATTAAAGTTTGATTATTTGTTGAACCTTTTATAAACCATAATAATTCCTTTAAGCAAGTTTTATATGCTAATTTCTTTGTTGTTAATAATGGAATACTATTATTTTCTAAGCTAAAATGCATTGAACTCCCAAATACTGCTAATGTTTTCCCATTTCTACCAATAAATTCACTATTTTCTTCCATTATATCTTCAATTAAATTTAAATATTGATTTTCTTCATGATATATTGAATTTTTGTATTTAATAGAATCAAGTGCTTTTTTCAACATTATTAATAATTATAATTAATAAATAATAATTATATTGTTTTTAAAAATAATTTTTTATTTTTTATTTTTATTTTTATTTTTATTTTTAGCAATATTTATATAAAAATTAAAAATTTTAATTTCTTTCTATAAATCATATATGTCTCTTGCAGAATTAAATAATTCATTAGAAGGCGGTAGTTCAAATAAAATGTCTGCTTCTGGATTTTTCAATCATATTTTCAATTTTGATAATGACAATAAAAGCACAATAATGAATATGTTACAATACATTATTTTAGGATTAATACCCGTTGTTTTAGTTTTAAAAACTATTAAATATTATGTCCCAGAAGAAGATGATAATAAAGGTACTACAGAAATTACTATTGAAGTTGCATTACAACTTTTTACCATATTCTTCGCAATATGGTTCATTGATAGAATGGTAAGATATGTTCCAACATATAGTGGAATTAATTATCACAAATTTAATGAAATCAATTTCATTTTACCCCTTTTAATTATTTTAGTAACAATGCAAACTAAATTAGGTGCTAAAATTAATATATTAGCAGATAGAGTAATGCAATTATGGAATGGAACAAATGGACATCATGTAGGAAATACAAATCATGGTGCTATTAAAGTTAGCCAACCAATAGTTACACCCGGAATACACCAAGTAAGCAGAGCAGATAATTTAGACAATATTATTAACCCACAAATGGGACAAATGCCTGCTCAAAATAATGTTTCAATGATTGATGCGTTACCTAATATGGCACAACAAGAACAAGGCGGTGGAAATGGTTTAAGCTCATTCCAAAATCAAGCAATTCAAAACTCATTTATGGAATCAATGGAACCTATGGCTGCAAATGGTGCTTTAGGTGGTTCATTTGGTGCTTCATTTTAGATTTAGATTTTAATATTTTATTATAATTTTTAATAAAATATTAATTCATTTTCTTTTTGATTTTATTTTTCTTTTTGAACCACCACCTGAGAGTCCATCGTTATTTACTATGTTTCCAATCACATTACTTGTTGGTAAATATATAACATTCAGTACTTTCATAAGTACTTTTTCCCGTTCCTGTTTTAATATAAATAAAAGAAATATAAAAAACAATAGTGAAACAATAAAAACTGGTATATGATAACCCAATACACCATTGTGATGAAAATCACGATGAGAAGGAATATTCAAACTACATTTTGAAAAATTTCCGCTTGAATCACAAGTTAATTCTTCTTTATATATTGTCATTGTAAAATAAATAAATTTTTCTAAAATAAAAATTATTAAACCCATAAATAAACAATAAAAACTTGCAAAAATTAAAGCTTTACACTCTTGTCTATTCGCATTAATATTGTGTAATAAAATATACGGCATATTATAAATAAAAAATAATACAAATACAATAGGAATAATAAATATTTCACCAAATAAAAATAAATTTCTTATAATTGGAAGTTCTTCATTATAATGCAAATTTAAAATTGCAAGGTATAACGATATAACCAATATTATTGGTGATTTCATTATGATATTTGCAGACAATCTTGTTAGTTTATCTGAAAAAATACCATACGACATAAATTTACCCAATGCATAAAAAAATTGTATTGTTATAAAACTTATACTAATAAAACCAAATGCAATAATAATTGCAATTTTTGAACCTTCCCCATAAGAACAATTATCATAATCAAAAACATGAAAACCAAAAGCAATATAAACAACTAAAATTGTAATGATTACTAGAACTATAAATAATAAATATACAATAGATAAATTATTCTCATATGTTTCTGAAAAAGCTTTTATATTAGCCAATAAGCTATTTATATGTTGTCTTATTGGTTTTAGATTAGTCATATTAATTTAAATTAATATATAACAATATAATTATTTTATTCCAAAAAAGTATTGTCTAAATCTTTTAAATCATCCTTTAATTGACTATTATTACAAATTTTCTTTACAAGCTTATCACTTATATTATCAAATTTTGCACCACATTCTTTAATGATACGAGCAAAATAGTCCTGTTTAGAATCTACTTCTTTAAAATCAGGATTTTCATTCATCCATTCTCTAATTAATTTATAATGTTCATTACTTAAACTTTTAAGAGCATCTTTTATCTTTGTTTTTGATTTATCTTTTTCCCATCCATCTTGGTCCTTTATATATAATGTCTCTCGTTTGCTATCAGTGCAGTGCAACGGTCTCTCGTATAAACTTAATTTATTCATATTTTCAATAAAAATATTACTTAAACCTTCTGCTAAACCGTGATGTTTTGTAAAATCCAAATTGTTTAATGTGAGTTGTATTTTTTTTATAAAATCATTCATATTTATAGCATCTTTGCATTGTTCATTGAGAAAAATATTTATATTGAATTTTTGTTTAATATTAGCAGTATTATTATTGGTAATATTATTACCTATTTTGGGAACAATTTCTACCAATTGTTTTTGTTGTTCTATTAATTGTTTATGTTGTTCAAATAATTGTTGTTGTTGCGTAATTAATAAATTTTTTATATCAGTACTTTCATTTATTAATTTAATTATTGTTTCTTGAGTAATTATATTATTACTAATATGATTACTATTATGATTACTATTATGATTATTATTTAATATTAATTGATTATTGCTTATATCATTATTTGTTTCTTCTTTTACAAAAACACATTTTTTTTTATGATTGAATAAGCTTTGATTATGTTTGTATATTTTCCCACATATACATTCAAATGTTTTATTTACGACTTTTTTTTTATCATTTATAAGTATTTCTCCTAAATTATGTTTTTGGGTTTGTAAATGTTTTAAATAATCTGATTTTTTACACGTTATATAATTACATTTTTCACAATTATATTTTGTAACACAAATTGCGAGTTTTTTATAAGTCATTTATAAGTATAATATACTTATAAAAAAAGTCTCTAAATTCTTTTTTCTTTATTTTGCGTTTTTTTGAGAGATTATAAGTATATGAATTAAACATATATATAATATTATAATATTTTAATAATAATACATCTAATAAGGTTTTATTTTTTAAAAATATAAAATATTGCGACTTTTTTGCGACTTTTTTATAAGTATTTTTATAAGTATTTTATAAGTATTTAATACTTATAAAAAAAGTCGCAAATTTTTATTTTCCAAAAATTTTGGAAATTATTGCCTTACCATAAAATTTTTTATAAAAAAAATATTTAAAAAATGAAATGATTATTGGTAAGACATTTAAATTTGTAAAATATGCCTTTTTTTGAAATTTATTTTTTGTTGAAAATATAGAAAATGGACATTTATAAAAAAAACAAAAATGTCCAAACCCAAAAAAAATGCCAAACAATAAATTCCTAAAAAAATCACTTTTTTTATTTAAATATTTTTATTATGTTAAAAGGTAACAAACTTGTTTTTGTTAAAAATGACATATTATTTCTTTAAGTTCATTTTTAATATATATAATTTAAATTAAATTTTGCGATTTTTTGCGCTTTTATAAGTATTTTACATATACATGTAAAATATATGATTATATAATTATCTTTATAAATACATAATGGGTTTAAAATTATATGTTATTATTTTTATGCGACTTTTCGTGACTTTTTTATAAGTATTTTTATAAGTATTTTATAAGTATTTAATACTTATAAATTTTACACCAAATTTTTATTTTTTAAAAATTTTGGAAATTATTGCCTTACCATAATTTTTTTTTATATAATAATATTTAAAAATGTAATGATTATTGGTAAGACGTTAAAAATGGTATAATCTGCTTTTTTTGAAATTTATTTTTTGTTGAAAATATAGGAAATGGACATTTATAAAAAAAACAAAAATGTCCAATCCCAAAAAAATTGCCAAACAATAAATTCCTAAAAAAAATCACTTTTTTTATTTAAATATTTTTATTATGATAAAAGATAACAAACTTATTTTTTGTTAAAAAAGACATATATTTCTTTAAGTTCATTTTTAATATATATAATGAGAGATAAAATTAACATTATAATTTATAAAATATATAATGTTAATATAATTATGAAAAAACTTTATCAAAACATATTCTTATATGGGTTATATTTGAGTTATATATTGTATTTTATAGTTTTATTTGGTTTAAGTGGATATGCACCTCAATATTTGGATTATTTAAGAAATTTATTAAAACTATATATTTCTTTAGTTTTGATTGTTTTGTATAATCCATTATTTTATAAAGAAAGAAAATTTGAACAATTTGATAGGAATATTGTATTTTCTTGTGCTATATTTTTATTATTGTCAACATCATTAACACAAGGAATAGACGAATATATTATGTATAAAAGTAAAGATTTTCTGCAATCAGGTGTTCAATTAATTATATAATTTAGGATATTTTGATTTATTTTTTATTAATATTTTTTTTGGTTTGTTGTTTCTTGTATGCTATATTCCTTTTTCTGGTTGATTTATTTTTATTTAATTTAAAAAAATTATCTATTTTTATAATTAAATCTTCAGTATAATTTAAATCATTAGTTTTTTCCAATTTACTTTTATTTCTTGGTATAATATTTTTTGTATAACTATTTATAAAATTTAAATAATTATTTTTTTCATTAAATAACAATTTATTTTTATGGTAAAAAGTTTTTGCTACTAAATTTAAATCAATACTATATTCATATCGTTCTAATTTTATATATTTTACATTTTTGTTTTCCATAGGTTTATGATAAACATCATCCAGAAAACATATTTGAGTATTTTCGGGTAATTTTGTGCAACTTATAAAATCATTATATGATTTAGACGACATTGTTCTACATATTTCTACTCTTGTTCCTTTGGCTTCAAATGCTCGTATAATTCTATCAAATAAATTATAACGAAGTTTATAATGTAGATAATCTTTTAACATATTAGCCCACTCATTTGGTCCATTGTTATTTGTATAAATTATAGCATAATCGCATATTTTTTCTTTTTTTTTATTTTTAATAAAATTTAATAATTTTAATAAATTTGGTCTAAAAAATAACGGAAAATTATCTATTATATTAAAAAAATATTTTTGATGTAACTTATTGTTATTTAAATAGTCTTTAGTAAGTTTCCAAAATTTATATAATTGTCCAAATGACCCCAATATTTCATCCAAGTCAAAAACTATTACATATTTTTTTTTCATCTTCTTCTACTATAATACAATATTATTATTTTTACAAAAATTATAAAAATAATAATAATAAATTTTTTTATTCGCATATATTAGTAGTATAATTATGAGATTATTGAAACAAGATTATATCGAGATTTTAGACTATTATAATATTAATTATAGTAAAAATTTACCTATTAATTTATTACGCAAAATGGTTGAAGATAAGTTAGCAATTAAAATTTGTAGTTGTATTAAAAAAGTAAAAGAAAAATATAATGATTCAGATGAGAAAAGATCTATTGCTATTTGTAATAATAGTGTAATAAAGAAAAAAAACTTAAAAATTTACGGGTTTTCTTGTAAAAAAAAGAAAACACTTAAAGCATTACAAACAAATCCTAAAGGTAATAAAGTTAAAAAAAATGGAAAATATTTAACTATTAATAAAACAAAGAAAAAATAGATTTAATTTCTTCTTTTAGATTTTCTTCTTTTTAATTTTTTTGATTTTCTAGATTTTCTAGATTTTCTTGATTTTTTTCTTTTTTTTGATTTTTTTTTGCCTCCTTGACCCATCAAGTTCGCCGCCGCCGTCGCCTCCTCCGCCTCCGTCGCCCCCCACCTCCTGCAGACGAAGCTTCGCTTCCTCACTCGCCTGACGCCGCAGCGCCCTCGCCTCCTGCTGCAGTCGCTCCGCCTCTGCCTTTGCCTTGGCCTCCGCATCCCTGGCAGCCATCAAGTTCTTTTGCGCAGTATCTGCCGCAGCATCTGCCGCAGCCTCTTTCTCTGCCGCTCTCATCGCCGCGACCCTGAACAGCATAGCTACCGTCTGCAGATCCCTTACCCTCCGCCTCTCCTCCTCCTCCTCCTCCTCCTCTTCTCCCGCCGCCAGCTTGGCTGCGAGTTCCTCAACACTTAATGTTGCTAAAGGATCCAAATCAACCGTTTTTTATAATATAATTAAATATTATTTATTTAGATAAATGTTTAATTGCTTTTAAGATTACTTCTTCTTCGCAATTTATTTTTTGAAATATTAAATTATCATTAAAATAAATGGTAAAAAATCTATTTTGAAAATTTTTAAATACTAAACCTATTCCTTTGTTTAAAACCTTTATTTCACATAAATTATTTACACCTGATAACTTTATATTTTCTATATTTTTTAATTTTATATAGCGTATATTACTACCTATATTTAAATCTTTTATTTCCTCTATATATCTATAACCTTTTAAATTGGAATTAAATAATTTTAAATCATCACGATTTAAACCCAATTGTTGTAATATTTTGTTTTTTTTATCCTTTATTTCTTGAATACTTGTATTTATTAAACCCACATTATTATCGTTTTCTAGTGCTGTTTTTAATAAATCAAAATCCATTTATTAATATAATATTAATAAATTATTATATTAATTAAAAAATAATTTTAATACTAATTTTTTATAATTTTAAACTTACGAAATTTTTACACATTTAAATTTATTATTACGTGTTTCATTTGGTTTACATTTTTTATTACAACGTCTTGTATTGGGGTTATAATCCATATTTTTACTAGCACATAATGATTTATTAGACATTTTAGATTTATCGGAAGATGTTGTTTTACTTGTTTTACTTGTTTTACTTGTTTTACTTGTTTTATTTGTTTTACTTGTTTTACTTGTTTTACTTGTTTTACTTGTTTTACTTGTTTTATTGGATTTTTTTTGCATTAATGATTTATTAACAACACATTTATATTCTTCGTTGCGTATATAACCCTCTTTACAATTAGCAAGACATCTGTTTGTATTTGGATTATGAATCGGTTTTTCAGGAGGACATTCCTTTTTCTTAATTTCTTTTTTCAGTTCTTCTTTATAAATGTTCTCTACTTTATTTTGTATATTAACACTTGGTGACGGTGTACCGCTCATTAAATATAAATTAAACTTTTTAAGTATTTTTGTATATTCATCTTTAAATGTTGTTATATTTGTTTTTCTTTCGAATAAATCACGCGATACATATTGTTTTGATAAATCTTTCATTTCTTTTCCAAAAACTTTATATATATCAATGTAACTTAAAAAATTACCAATTTGATAAAAGACTAAAGCTAGTGTATATAAATCAAAAGAATTAACTGCTAATTTTAAAAAATCATCATAATTATCATTATTTCTCAAATATTCGCATCTTCGGAAATTTTTATATATATTATAATTTCTACATATATTTTCGGGGGGCCAATAACTATGATCAACGGCCAATTTTTCTTGACTTTTTTTTGATAATGTTATTGCTTTTGTTCTTTTTATCATTAAACCAAAATCAATATATTTTATTTTACCATTATTAATATTATAAACAATATTATCTGCTTTTATATCTCTATGTATAATATTTTTGGCTTTAAAAAATAATAATCCATCTATTAAAGTAATTAAAGATGTTAAAAAATATTTTTGTTCTTTTTTTTCTACTTTTTTGAAAATATTTTTTAAAAAATTATTAATATTTATACCTCCATCTTCATAAATTAACATATTATGTTGCCCAACATAATATAGATTTTTTATTGATGGATTTTTACATTCTGCTATACTTGCTATAAATTCGTGACTTATTTTTGGGTTACATAAAGTTGGTTGTGTAATTGCATATTTATCCAAACCAGCTATTTTGGATATACTATTATATTCCTTTAATTCTTTTTTTGCATCTATATTTACCATAACTTTTGAAACCTTATTGTTATAATCTATCGTAGTTTCTTTACATTTTAAACTTGGTTTAAACACACAACCATACGTTCCTTCGCCTACTTTTTCCGACATAATATAATATAATATAATATAATATAATATAATATAATATAATATAATATAATATAATATAATATAATGATGAAAGATATTTATTATTATGATTATAAATTAAATAATGGACTCC
>VMHT01169110.1_pt1 | contig 10324 bp, 23 predicted proteins | sample 4693611 | NCBI WGS metagenome assembly VMHT01 (sample SAMN12280063, study PRJNA550983) | marine metagenome | isolation source: seawater sampled from same location over 5 years 0.02-0.2 micron viral filtrate | place: USA: collected off the coast of southern California halfway between the port... ...
GCGTATAGCCAAATAGCGCAGCTTGAAGAAGACCTAATAGTATTAAATAATAGGCTAGACAAAAAGATAAAGATACTTAACGAAAGCCAAAAACGTATAGTAGAATTAGAAATAGAAATAGCAAAAATAAATAGCTGCAAAAATGATTAGAGCAATAAAAAATATAGTATGTAAAGCGTTATACTACGCTACTTTTAAAAGTGTTTGTATAGGTGCTTGCGATAATTGTAAGGTATAATGGAAGAAATACTACAACTTATAGAACGTTACGGCTTAACGCTTATTTTACTGTTAGGTAGTTTGTATGCTTTATATAAGTTTTTTGTATTTAGCATATATGAAGTTAAAGGCGAGTTTTCAAAACACCACGAAAACGCAGCTAAAGATATGCAATACTTAAAAAGCAAAATAGATACTATTTTAGAATTTATTAAAAGTAAAAAATAATGCTTACATACTTTAACTTTGAAGAATTTGATAGCCCCGACGAAATAGGTAGCGGACTACCTAAGTGTCAAGGTGGTAAAATGGACTTAGAATTTTTACATAAGCTAGACGAAGCACGAACTATAGCAGGCGTACCTTTTAAAATAACAAGCGGATATAGAACTGTAGAACATAACGCTAAAGTAGGCGGACGTGTAGGCAGTAGCCACTTAAAAGGCTGTGCTGTAGATATTGCAGTAAACAACAGCGCACACCGTAGCGCAATAGTACAAGGCTTAATAAAGGCAGGCTTTACTAGAATAGGTATCGCAAAAACGTTTTGCCATGCCGACGCCGATCCTAACAAACCTAATGCATTATGGCTTTACCAATAGGCAATATAATAAAAGAACTTTTTAACGGCGGCGTAACTAATTTAGTAGACGAAGTAGTAACTAGCAAAGAAGAAGCGCAGACCTTAAAAAACGAATTACGCAAAATAGAAGTAGACCTAACTAAAACTATAGAACAGGAAGTTAGTAAAAGGTGGGTAGCAGATATGCAAAGCGACAGCTACCTAGCTAAGAATATACGCCCTTTAGTTTTAGCGTTTCTTGTAGTATCTACTGTGGTTATGGTATTTATAGATAGCGGTACTATTGACTTCGAAGTAAAACAAAATTTTGTAGACCTATTACAAATTGTTTTAATTACCTGCATAGGTGCATACTTTGGAAGTCGCGGACTTGAAAAGGTAAAAAATGGGAAATAATCGCTATAGATTAAAACCCGAAGAAGAAGCCTTACTACTAAACTATCGTAAGCACACTACAAATAACATACTAGTAATAGGCGACCTACACGAACCCTTTAGCCTAGACGAATACCTAGATTTTTGTATAGAGCAATACTATACGCATAACTGCAACGAGGTAGTATTTATAGGAGATATTATAGACAATCACTATAGCAGCTACCACGAAACAAGCGCAGACGGTTTAGGCGGTGCTGACGAATTAGAATACGCTATAAAACGCATAGCACGTTGGTACGAAGCGTTTCCTGTAGCTACTGTTTTAATAGGCAACCACGACCGTATAATAATGCGTAAGGCACAAACTAGCGCTATACCTAGTAAGTGGATTAAAAGCTATAAAGAGGTCTTAGAAGTGCCAAAATGGACTTTTACCGAACGCTATGTAAAGGACGGCGTGCAGTATATACACGGCGAAGCAGGAACGGCTAGAACTAAGTGTAGAGCAGATATGCAGAACACAGTACAAGGACACTTACACACACAGGCTTACTGCGAACACTACGTAGGGCAGAACTTTCGTATATACGGTATGCAGGTAGGCTGCGGAATAGATCACGAAAGCTACGCTATGGCTTACGCTAAAGCAGGTAAGAAGCCTGCTATAGGCTGTGCTGTAGTAAAGAATAACGGCACACTACCTATAAATATCTTAATGCCTTTATAACTAGGCGATTACGCAAAAACCATAACAGCAAAATAACACAAACAAGAATAATACTCTTATATATTAGTATTATTTAAGTAGTAGTTATATCTAGTAAAGTAAATTTATTTGTGAATTATTGTGAATAATTAAAAAATAGTTTATATGTTTGCTGAAACAAAAACACTGAATAATGAAAAACCATTTTAAAGAAATTAAAGAAATTTTTAGCGTAGCTAAAACAAAAGAAACGTACGTATATATGCGTAACGTAGAAAAGGTGCTAGACGCAGCTAAAGCGCGTATTAAGGCGCACGAAATAGAAGCTATAGAAGAAGGAAACTACGACAGGGCGCACGCCTACCATATGGCGATTATAGAACTAGCATTTGTAACTTCTGAAATAATGCTACAACAACTGAAAGAAAATGAGTAACGAAACCAAAACTAACACAGTCGTAGCTATTGTAGGCTTGGCTATAGGTGGTATTCTAGCACACCTTTGTAACTTGCTAGGAATTATAACAACTATATAACAATGGTAAAAACTAGTAAAGTAACTAGCGCGCAAGCGGATGGAACATGGAACGGAAAGTATGGCTTAATGTATAAATATGAAGTAGCCTTTGAAAATGGCGATAGCGGCGAATATAGCAGCAAGTCGGCAAACCAAAATAAGTTTGTAGTAGGTCAAGAAACTGAATACACTTTAGAGGCAGGGCAATACGGCAATAAAATAAAACCTGTAAACAATTTCCAACAAGGCGGCTTTAGCGCAGCGCCTAAAAGCGACAAAGTACAACACTACATAGTAAAACAAAGTAGCTTAAAGTGCGCTACTGATTTTGTAATAGCTAACGGTGGCGACGAAGCTAGAGTAATAGAACTAGCGGATATGTTTACTACTTGGGTTTTAGAAGACAAGAAGCCTACGACTGCACCACAAGAAATGCCTTTTTAGTTATGAGGGCAGGAAGCGATATAGGCTATTGCGATAGCGACTACAGGGAAAACAATACAGTAGACAACTTTGCATATACTGAAAAAGATATTATAGCTAACGTAGAAGCGTTAGGGTTTAATCTACACGACGTACAACTAGGCGAGAAAAAAATGGACTTGTATTTAAAAGACAAAGACACTTACGTAGGTTACGACTATCTTAATTTTGAGTATACGATCTACGAAACTTTTACAAGAAAAGATTTTTTAAGAGAATACGACGAAATATACAGCCCTTGCTGCGGTGCAGATATTATAAAAGATTACGGCAGGTGCAAACATTGTAAAGAAGCAGTTATATGAATTTAGAACGCGAAATAACTAGGCTTAACAGCATAGTAGAAGAAAAGTTACAACTAGATAACATAGTAGTAAAACAAAGAAAACAAGACCAAGTACTAGGGCGTATGGTAGTTTGTAACATACTTTTAGATAACGGCTTAACACCTGCTATACTAGCAAGGTATTATAAGCAACACCGTACTAACTACTACCACTACCGTAAGAAGCACGAACACTACTTAGAATATCCTAAAATGTACCCCGAATATATACAGCTATATAGGTATGCTAACGAAGAATATACAAAACGCGCAAAGGACGTTAGTATGTTATCTAAGCTGCAGCGTTTAGAAATACTAGACGAAATAGATAGAAGCGTAGAAACTTTGTTAGAACGTAAAGTAGAAGTGCTAAAAGCAATAGAAATCAATGAAAACAAAAGAAATAATTTTAGACCTATTACAGCGTAGCAGAAGCCTACGCGATAACGACAACCGCTTACAGGCTAACGTATGGAGTGTAGAAATTAAAGCACTAGGCTATGTTAGTTTAGAAGAAATGTCAGCAGTAGATTTATTAAAACTTATAGCAGACGGTAAACTATCTGCAGCAAATAACATTAAACGTATACGCTGTAAGCTACAACAGGAAAACGAACACCTACGCGGCGACAAGTACGACTATAAGCAGCGTTTTGTACAGGACAGGTGGCGTAAAGAAATGCGTAAAAAAGAAATTTATACCTTTGAAGATCCAAAACAATGGGATACAAAAATAAATTTTCAATGCAAGGATATATAAAGCTACACCGCAAAATTTTAGATAACGGCGTATTTGCTGACGCAGAACTATTAAAGGTTTTTGTATGGTGTATTTTAAAAGCGAACACTACGCCTAACATAGTTTACGGTCGAAAAATAGATATAGGGCAGTTTGTAACAGGACGCGTAAGCGCAGCCGAAGAACTACGCTTAAAGCCTAGCACAGTTTATAAACGTATGCAAGTTTTAAAGAAGCAAGGTTATATACAAATAGATAGTAATAGCAAAAACAGCTTAGTAACTGTTATAAAGTATAAGTCCTACCAACTAAACGAAAAGCGTAAGAAACGCGACTTAGAAGCAGTATACAAGCGTTTTAGCGACGAAGTATATATACACAGCTATAGCCAAGAAATGCAGGCGGAATTTATAGATTATTGGACTGAGCCAAACAGGAGCAAAACGAAGCTACGCTATGAATTAGAAAAAACTTTTGATATAGCAAGGCGTTTAAAAACTTGGCAAAAGCGACAAAAGCAATACAGCAAAACACAAAAAAGCAATATACTAGACACTTGGCAGGAAGCTAGAAACATAGTTAACAATGGATAAGAAAAAGCAAATATGGTATAGGTTTAACAACGATCAAAAACAGTTAAAAACTGACTGCGTAGACCTTGTTAGCAAGTGCTACTTAATGCTAGGGCAAAAGCCTGACACTCAACAAGTAGTAATAATGTCGCAGCTATTATACGACGACTTAATAAACAGCTACAGCCGTTTAACTATGCAAGAAGTAGCCTTTGCTTTTGAACAGGGCGTAAGACACAGCGATAACGGCGCTTTTGTAAACGTGCGAAACTTTAATATATGGCTTAAGGAATACAAGCAACAGGCACAGCTAAAAAGACAGCAAGGCTTAATAACTGACTATCAACAGCACGAAGCTAACGTAAAGCGAATAGGCAATACTATAAACAAAGGCAAGCAAATAAAATGATAGAATTTTTAAAACACGCTACAGGACTATGCGGCGAGCCGCACCCTAGCTTACTAACTTTACTAGCAGGCACGCCTATAGCTAGCTATTTAATTTACAAATATAAAAAATTAAAAAAATGAAGAAAGGACAACTAAAAACGGAAACAGTAAAAATACTAAAGGTGATTGTAAAGCATATAAACGATAGCACAGTAGATTACGACAGCGACAACCTTAAAGCACTACTAAGCGAAGCTATGGCGTACTACGATCTTTACTTATTAAAGAAAAATAACCAAAAAGTAGAAGCGCAAGAACTAGAAAGTATGCTAGTGCCAAAATACGAAGAAGGAATACGCGCAGAAATACGAACTTATTTAGACGAACACTAGTGATAGTTTTACAAATATTTTTAATACTAGCTATAATGTATACAGGGCTTACCCTATACTTTCAGCATAGAATAGATAAAAAAAATAAGCAGTGGCAAAAAAAGCTAAAACGCACGCAAAACTTAAAAAAGAACTAGACGCGGTATTTAGCAAGTATATACGTTGGTACTATGCAGACGCTAACGGTATAGTACAGTGCTATACGTGCCACGTAAGAAAGCCTGTTAAGGAAATGCAAAACGGACACTTTCAGAGCCGCAAGCATACTAGTACAAGGTGGCTACACGAAGAAACAATAGCTAATTGTAAGCCACAATGCCAACGCTGTAATATATGGAACGAAGGCGAAAAGTGGCAATACGGCAAACAGCTAGAAGCAGAATACGGCGTAGAAGCTGTAGAAGAACTAGTACAGTTATCGCATAAAAGCGTTAAATTTAGTAAAGCAGATTTAGAATACTTAATAGACCTATACAAAGAAAAACTAAAAGCTATAGCAGGCTAGTAACTTTGTTTATAAGTATTTATTAACAGCACTTGCGTACGTGCTGTTTTTTTGTATAATAGGCTATGCTTTCTAACAAGCTAGCAATAGAACTAAAAGAAGTAGCGGCTAATTTCATACCTGCCGACGATCTAGACGACCTAACACAGGAAGTTTTTTTATACTTGCTAGAACTACCAAGCGAAAAGCTACAGCAACTTATAGAAGACAAGCAGATAAAATACTACTTTATAAGGTTATGCAAAAATAACTACTACAGTAAAACTAGCAAGTACCATTATAAATATAGGAAACCTGTAGAACGTATAGAATATACAAACGGCAGGCTAGGTATAACTAAAAAACAAGACGCTATAAACTTATATTTTAATACGGATATAGAAGACAGCGACTTAATACACAATATACTAGCAGAATTATATTGGTACGAGCGCGAACTATTTAAGCTGTATGTGCTTGGTAAGCATAAAGACAAAAAATATACATATAGCACACTTAGCCAACACACAAAAATAAGCCGTATGTCTATATATACTACGATAAAAGGCGTAAAGCGTTACGTGCGTCGTAGGCTAAAAGAGGTAAGAAATGATATATAAAGAACTAGCAAGGCTTATAGATTACGATATACCTTGTATAGAGTTTTACAACGAAGAAGGCGAACTAGAATACAGGGCTACGTTAGATAATTTTGAATTTGTAGATATTGATATAATACTACACGACGAATACGAGCCTTTTGGAATAATCAAACTGCAAAGAAATGAACAAACCCAACTTAATGGTAAAGGCTTACAACCTCCTGAAAGCAAGTTATAAGCACGCTAAAGATGACTTCGAAAAGACCGAGCAAACTATTTATAATGATCGCGTCCATACTTGTAGCCGTTGTAATTTTTACGACCACGACGATAATAGCTGTAATGTTTGCGGCTGTCCTATTGCTACTAAGGCTTCTTGGAAAAGCGAAAACTGCCCTAAAGGAAAATGGTAAAAGATAAAACTATAACAAACATAGTAGTAATATGGTGCTAGAAAAAGATAACGAAGGTAACGTAGTAATATGTAGAAACACACTAGACAAAGTGTTACAAGCGTGGGAAAACTGCCCTAACGGCAACTGTAAAACACACGAAGATAAAGCCTTTATAATAAGGCTGTATAACGAAATATATAAAGAAAACTATAGAACGACAACAAACTGTAGCGCGTGCTTAAACGCGGTATATAAAGGAATAAAACACGTAGTAGAATATACACAAAATTATTATGGAAAAGGCACTTACCCAACCTATAAAAAAAGGAACACCTAAATACTATATAGGCAAAACACATAAATACGAAGCAAGCAAAGTAGTAGAAGATTTCCAAGCAGATAACTATAATTTAGGGGTGGCTATAAGTTACTTGCTACGCGCAGGTAAAAAACCTAACAACCCTAAAGAACAGGATATACGTAAGGCTATAGATCATTTGCACTTTGAACTTAACAGGATAAACGCAGACAAAGAAACGCAAGTAAACCTAGTATATGAAAATACAAGTAGTACCTATTAGTAGCATATATCCAAACAAGGAAAACCCTAGAATAGTAAATAAGGCTAAATTCGAAAAGCTAAAAAAATCTATACAGGACTTTCCCGAAATGCTACAGCTACGCCCTATAATAGTAAACGAAAGCTATATAGTGCTAGGCGGTAATATGCGCTATAAAGCACTTGTAGAACTAGGCTATAAAGAAGTGTCTATAATAAAAGCAGAAGACCTAACCGAAAGGCAGGCGCAGGAATTTATAGTAAAAGACAATTTAAGTTTTGGCGATTGGGATTGGGATATACTAGCTAACGAGTGGGATAGCGTAGACCTTGAAGATTGGGGGTTAGACGTATGGCAAAACGAAGACGATATAATAGCACACGAAGACACAGCTACAAACGACGATAAAGAAGAAAAAGTAGTATGCGCACTGTGCGGTAAATAATTACAAAATGCAACACCTATGCAGGATAGAACAGTAAACAAAAAAGTAGCTATGTTAGAAGCGCTAGAACAGTCGCTAGGCGTAGTAACAACGGCAGCGAAGCTAGTAGGTATAGATAGAGTAACGCACTACAGGTGGCTAGAAGAAGACGAAGATTATAAAGCTGCGGTTAAAAGTATAGAAGACGTAGCTATAGATTTTGCAGAAAGTCAGCTACATAAACAAATTAAAAAGGGTAGCACACAGGCTACAGTATTCTACTTAAAGACAAAAGGTAAAAAGCGCGGATATGTAGAACGTCAAGAACACGAACTAAGCGGCGGTGCTAGACCTATAAATATACAAATAGATATTGACGAAGATTAAGCTAACAAAGAAGCAAGGACTAGCGCTAAGGTATCTTAACGACAAGGTAACTACTGAGGTTTTATTCGGCGGTAGTGCAGGCGGCGGTAAGTCCTACTTGGGCGCTGTTTGGCTTATATACCTTTGCACTAGCTATAGCGGTATACGCTGCTTAATGGGTAGAAGTAAACTAGATAGCTTAAAGAAAACTACACTTAACACTTTCTTTGACGTATGCAAGCAGTTCGAATTAAAAGCTAACATAGATTACACTTTTAACGGCAGTAGTAATATATTGCGCTTTAGCAATGGCAGCGAAATAATACTAAAAGATTTATTTTTGTACCCTTCTGATAAAAACTTCGACAGCTTAGGATCATTAGAAATAACTGCAGGCTTTATAGACGAAGCTAACCAAGTAACCGAAAAGGCAAAACAAATAGTAAGCAGTAGGCTGCGTTACAAGCTAGACGAATACGGCTTAACACCTAAGCTACTTTTAACTTGTAACCCTGCTAAGAATTGGGTGTATAGCGACTTCTACAAGCTACACAAAGAAGACAGGCTGCCAACACATAGAAAATTTATACAGGCACTAGTAGACGATAATAAGCATATATCTAAACATTACAAAGAACAGCTACTAAAGCTAGACGAAATAAGCAAGCAGCGTTTATTGTATGGTAATTGGGAGTACGACGACAGCGACGACAAGTTAATAAACTATAACGCTATACTAGGAGCTTTTGAAATAGACAACGTACCTACAGGCGACAAGTATATAAGCGCAGATATAGCGCGCTATGGTAAAGACAAAACCTGTATAATATATTGGAACGGTTTACGAGCCGAACAGTTTACAGTAATAGACAAGAATAGTATAATAGAAGCAGCCGACGCTATACGCGATATGCAGCAAACTTACGAAGTACCGTTACAAAACATAATAGTAGACGACGACGGCGTAGGTGGTGGCGTTACTGATATATTACGCTGTAAGGCGTTTGTAAACAATTCTAAGGCGCTCAAAGGCGAAAACTATATAAACCTAAAGACGCAGTGCTATTATACGCTTGCAGACGCTATAAACAAGTCCAAGCTATATATACGCAATAATAACACAGCACACAAAAACTTTATAATACAAGAACTAGAGCAGGTAAGGCGTAAGAATTTTGACAAGGACACGAAGCTGCAGCTAATAAGTAAAGAGCAAGTTAAAGTAGCTATAGGTAGGTCGCCCGACTTTAGCGACGCGTTAGCTATGCGTATGTTTTACGAGTTAAAACCGCAAGGTAAATACTACGTACACTAAAGAAAAAGGGCAGTAATTAAACCGCCCTTCTACAAAAACAATGAAATATGGGTAAGGCAGAAGCCTTAATAAAGTGCGGCAATATACTCAAATTTTAATTTTTATATTTTATAGTATGCAAATAGTTATAAACAAACAATCTTACTACGTACCTAGCGCTTTTAACGAAGTAAAGCTAGGTAACTTTATGGATTATATGGCGCAATATAACGAAGACGACGACGACGCTAAAAGGCAGTTAGTATTAGTATCTACGCTAACAGGTGCGCCTAAGTTACTATTAGAAAAAGCAAAGAAAAGCGTAGTAGATCAAGCAGTAGAAGAACTTAGTAAAATGCTGCAGACAAAAGCTAGCGAAGAACTAAACCTAGTTTTTGAAATAGACGGTATAGAGTATGGCTTCCACCCTAACCTACACGAATTAAAACTAAAAGAATTTGTAGATTTAGATAACAAGTTAGCCGACGGTTGGAAAACTATGGCAGAAGTTATGGCTATACTATACCGCCCTGTAACAAAACGTAAAGGCGACAAATATAGAATAGAAGAATACGACTTTAAAACAGCTAAACACAGGGCTAAGTTATTTAAAGAAGAACTAAGCGTAGATACGGTTAACGGTGCAGCCGCTTTTTTTTTGAGTATCGCCGTTCAATATCTAAGCATTACGCGACAATTTTCGGAAAAGCTGAACAGGAAACAAAGGAGAAAAGCTACGCGTCAGATGAGGAGCAATTTAGCGAAAAATATGGGTGGTACAATATAATATACACGCTAGCAAATGGCGATATTTTAAAATTTGACAGCGTGCTAGAATTAACAGTAGACGAGTGCTTTAATTTTATAGCATATCAAAAGGACTTAAACTATATAG
>VMHT01191229.1_pt1 | contig 10324 bp, 7 predicted proteins | sample 4693611 | NCBI WGS metagenome assembly VMHT01 (sample SAMN12280063, study PRJNA550983) | marine metagenome | isolation source: seawater sampled from same location over 5 years 0.02-0.2 micron viral filtrate | place: USA: collected off the coast of southern California halfway between the port... ...
AAAGAGATCATTCCGCAGGCTATAGGAAATAAAAAAGTTTGTGGTTATCAATTTGAAGGTTATTGGACAGATATTGGAAATATTGAATCTTTCTTTGAAGCAAATATTGGTCTAACCGAAGATATCCCAAAATTCAATCTTTATGATATGGAAAACCAGGTGTATACACACGCCAGGATTCTACCAACTTCCAAATATACCAATACCAAACTCAAAAAAGCGGTTATTGCAGAAGGTTGCATTATTCACGCCGATAAAATTGAGTCTTCGGTAATTGGTGTGAGGTCTAGGATTGGAAAAGGTTCAGTTATAAAAAATTGCTATATGATGGGAACCGATTTCTATGAATCTTTAGAAGAAATTGAAAAGAATAAAATTGAAATACTCTGTGGAATAGGGGAAAATTGCACGATAAATAATGCCATAATAGATAAAAACTGTAGAATTGGAGACAATACTACTATAAATGGCGGTCCGCATTTAGAAGATACCGAAACAGATTCTTATGTGATTAAAGAAGGTATTGTAGTACTTAAAAAAGAGGCGGTAATCCCACCCGGAACAACTATAGGATAATATGACAGAAGTTATAACGCACAGTTTATTTTCAGAATTTGATATTAATTTATTTAAGGCGGGGAAACACTATCGTCTTTACGAGAAGTTTGGCTCCCATCCAATTACTTTAAATGAAGTTAAGGGAACATATTTCGCTGTTTGGGCTCCGGGCGCGAAGCAGGTTTCGGTAATTGGAGACTTTAATTTCTGGAAAGAGGGCGAACATTTACTTGATGTGCGTTGGGATGGTAGTGGAATCTGGGAAGGTTTTATTCCTAATGTTGAAAAAGGAAATTTATACAAGTATAAAATCCGTAGCAACCATAACGAAATTATTACCGAGAAAGCCGATCCTTATGCGAGGCGCTGCGAACATCCACCAAATACAGCTTCGGTAGTGTGGGAAGACGATTATAAATGGAAAGATAAATCCTGGTTGCAAAAACGCAAAAAGAATAATTCCCTAAAAGCTCCTTATTCGGTTTACGAAGTGCATTTGTCTTCCTGGAAAAAGAAAACCGAAGAAAACAGGTCACTTTCTTATTGGGAACTTGCCACCGAATTAGTTTCCTACGTTAAAGGAATGGGCTTTACTCATGTGGAGTTTATGCCTATTATGGAATACCCTTACGATCCAAGTTGGGGATATCAAATTACCGGATATTTTGCGCCAACCTCACGGTTTGGCTATCCAAATGAATTTAAATTTTTAGTAGATAAACTACATGAAAATGACATTGGAGTGATCCTGGATTGGGTGCCTTCACATTTTCCGGAAGACAGTCACGGACTCGGTTATTTTGACGGAACACATCTTTATGAACACCCCGACCCGAAAAGAGGTTACCACCCCGATTGGAAAAGTTTGATCTTCAATTACAGCCGAAACGAAGTAAGAGCATTTTTGATTAGTAACGCTTTATACTGGTTAGAACAATTTCATATTGACGGCCTGCGGGTAGATGCCGTAGCCTCTATTCTTTACCTGGATTATTCACGGGAAGAAGGCGAATGGGAACCCAATGAGTATGGTGAAAATAAAAATCTGGAAGCAATATCGTTTTTAGAAGAATTAAATAAAGAAGTTTATGCTTCTTTTCCCGATGTACAAACCATTGCCGAAGAATCTACGGCTTACAGCGGAGTTTCAAAACCGGTGTTCCTGGGCGGACTTGGTTTTGGGATGAAATGGATGATGGGCTGGATGCACGATACGCTTCAGTATTTTTCTAAAGAACCCATTTACCGCAAACATCATCAAAATAATATTACTTTTTCCCTCACTTATACATTTACCGAGAATTTTATGCTGCCTTTATCCCACGATGAAGTGGTTTACGGCAAGCATTCTATTTTAGGAAGAATGCCGGGAGACGAATGGCAGCGTTTTGCCAATCTACGGCTGCTATACGGATATATGTTTACCCACCCGGGAACCAAATTGCTGTTTCAGGGGTGTGAATTTGGGCAAAGTGAAGAATGGAATTTTCAGAATAGTTTAGACTGGCATTTATTAGATTATGCGCCGCATAAGGGAATTCAGGAGGTAATTAAAGCTTTAAATGAATTCTATCGATCTGAGCCTGCTTTATATGAAAATCAATTTGTGCCCGATGGTTTTGAATGGATAGATTACAATGATGCCGAAAATTCTGTGATTAGCTTTATTAGAAAAGGAAACGAGCCTAAAGACAATTTGATTATTGTTTGTAATCTAACCCCGATTCCGCGGGAAAATTACCGGGTAGGCTTACCTAAAAAAGGCGTGCTAAAAGAAGTTTTTAATAGCGATAAAAAGAAATTTTATGGTTCCGGCAAATACATCAATAAATCCATAAAAACTACAGAGCATAAATGGCATTCCAGGAACCATTCCGCAGTAATAGATATTCCGCCTTTAGCGATGGTAGCCTTTAAATATTCTACTTAGTTAAATGAACAACAACGATATAGTTAATAAACACTCATAAGTACTTTGATAATTCTAACTTATATTTGCAAACTATTCTGTTTTTTTACCCTACAGTAATCCTTATAAAATATGATCACTAATACCGAATTAGAACAAAAAGGAAATGCATTTCCATCTAATGTAATTTCTTTCCGCAAAGATGTGGACACGCTTTATTTTACCACAGAAAACGATGTGGCTTTGCAAATTACAATTCTTAGAGATGGGTTGCTTCGATTTAGGTATTCTACAACCGGAATGTTTGCTAATGACTTTTCTTATGCAATCACCAAATATGCGAGTATTGGTTATAACCAGCTAGATATTGAAGAAAAAGAAGATGGTTATACTATTACCACTTCCAAGATTATATGCGAGGTCTCCAGGAAAGGTTTACTCATTAAGATCTATGACAAGGCAGATGGAAGCCTTATAAACCAGGATGAACTGGGGTTTCATTGGGAAGAAAGTTATGAATTTGGAGGCGATATCGTAAAAATGAGCAAGGTCTCGCACGATGGAGAGAGCTATTTTGGTCTTGGTGATAAACCGGGGCATTTAAATTTAAAAGGAAAACGCTTCGAAAACTGGGTTACCGACTCTTATGCTTACGGAAAAGATACCGATCCTATTTATAAAACTATTCCGTTTTACACCGGGCTTCACAACAAGAAAGCCTACGGAATTTTCTTTGATAACACCTTTAGATCATATTTTGATTTTGCCCAGGAAAGAAGATTTGTAACCAGCTTTTGGGCACAGGGTGGCGAGATGAACTATTATTTTATCTACGGCCCTAAAATGACCGATGTAGTAGAATACTACACCGATTTAACCGGAAAACCAGATTTACCACCACTTTGGGCTTTAGGATTTCACCAGTGTAAATGGAGCTACTATCCTGAAAGTAAGGTAAAGGCAATCACTTCTAAATTCAGAGAATTACAAATTCCTTGTGATGCCATTTATTTGGATATTGATTATATGGAAGGTTTTCGCTGTTTTACCTGGAACAAAGAGTATTTCCCAGATCCAAAACGAATGGTGAAAGAACTTGAAGAAGATGGTTTTAAAACCGTAGCGATCATAGATCCGGGGATTAAAATTGATAAAAAATACTGGGTATACAAAGAAGGCCTGGAGAACGATTATTTCTGTAAGCGTGCCGATGGCCCGTACATTAAAGGGAAAGTTTGGCCGGGAGAATGTTATTTCCCAGATTTCACCAATCCTAAAGTAAGAGAATGGTGGTCTGGATTATTCAAAGAATTAATTGAAGAGATTGGCGTTAAGGGTATCTGGAACGATATGAACGAGCCTGCAGTGATGGAAGTACCAAATAAAACCTTTCCACACGATGTAAGACACGATTACGACGGCAATCCCTGCAGCCATAGAAAAGCTCATAATATCTACGGGATGCAAATGGCTCGTGCAACTTACCACGGCGTTAAAAAATTCTCGCATCCTAAACGCCCGTTTGTAATTACCAGAGCTGCTTATTCAGGAACCCAACGTTATACCTCAACCTGGACTGGAGATAACATTGCGAATTGGGAACATTTGTGGATCGCTAATGTACAGGTACAGCGTCTCGCTATGTCCGGTTTTTCATTTGCAGGAAGTGACATCGGCGGTTTTGCTGAACAGCCACACGGCGAACTCTATGCAAGATGGATTCAGCTAGCAACTTTTCACCCATTCTTTAGAGTGCACTCCTCGGGAGATCACGGCGACCAGGAACCCTGGACTTTTGATGAAGATATCACCGATATAGTGCGTAAATTTATTGAATTGCGCTACCAGCTATTGCCTTATTTATACACTGCTTTCTGGGATTACACCGAAAGAGGCGTGCCTTTAATAAAATCTCTGGTGATGTTTGACCAGGAAGACGTGAACACCCATTACCGAATAGACGAATTTATTTTTGGAGATAGTATACTCGCCTGCCCTGTTCAAGAGCCTAATGCAAAAGGTAGACGTATGTATATTCCAAGAGGTGAATGGTATAATTACTGGACCGACGAAGTAGTTAAAGGCGGAAAAGAAACCTGGGTAGATGCCGATATAGACAGTATGCCTGTATTTATAAAAGAAGGTGCTATTATCCCGAAATACCCCGTTCAACAATACGTGGGTGAAAGAAAAATAGAGGAGATCACCTTAGACATTTATTACAAAAAAGGGAAAGAAGACTCCCAGTTTTTCGAAGATGCGCAAGATGGTTACGACTATACCAAAGGACGTTTTTGCTTGAGAAGCTTTAAACTTACCGGAAGAAAAAATCAGCTAGTTATTCAGCAGCATAAAGAGGGTTCTTATGAATCTGACTGCAAAGTATTCAAGTTACAGATACACGGACTGCCGTTTGAAGTGAAAAATATTCAATTGGACAATGAAACCAAATCTTTGGAACAGCTGCACAGTAATGGCTGCCTCACGCTGATGATAGATGAAAACTTTTCAATTTTAGATTTAAATGGAGCAAACGAGGAATAATTAATAATTCCTCGCTTCCTTCTCCATAGGCAGTAAACACTCGTAGATCATTTTATTTACGGGTGTTGCGATGCCTAATTTTTCGCCTTCTTTTACTATAAAACCGTTGAAGTTTTCTAATTCTGAAGGCCGTCCTGACATAATATCTCTTTGTGTAGAAGCCGTAGTTCCCGCCGGTTGATTTTGAATAATTTCAAAGGCTTTTTCCAGATGTTCCTCTGCTAACGGAATACCCTTAGCATTAGCTATCAATTTAATTTCCTGAGCGGTTTTTAGCAGTAGATCATATAAATATTCGCTTTCCCTAATTTTATCTATAGAAACGCGTGTTAACCCGCCAAGACCACTAATAGTAGTGATAAAAAGGAACTTTTTCCAAATCTCCAACTGAATATTTTCAGGATTAAAATTAGTGATCCCGGCTTTTTCAAAAACTGTCTTTAAACCCTGAATTCTTTCTGAAGTAGAATTATCAATTTCGCCGAAAGTGATTCTGGGTTCAAAAGAAACGTGTTTTATCTTCCCGGGTTTTTCTAGAAAACTTACAATATGGCAAAGCCCGGCCAAAACATTTTGCTTCGGCAGAATTTCCAGCAGTTTTTCTACGTTATTGGCCCCGTTTTGCAGAGGCAAAACCATCGTTTCGGTAGAAATTATTGGCTTCAATTTATTTGCTACTTCCTGGATTTGCCAGGATTTCACCCCTAAAATCACCAAATCTGGAGTAGGAACTTCAGCTAATTCATCGGTAACAAGGTTTGGTTTCACTTTAAAATTCCCATTGATGCTTTCAACTTCAAGTCCGTTTTTGTTGATCGCCTCCAGGTGTTGTCCGCGGGCAATCATTGTTACATTGGAACCTGTCTGGGCAAGTTTTCCGCCAAAATAGCCGCCTACGCCGCCAATTCCGAAGATTAGTATTTTCATATTATTTGTGTTTTTTCGTTGCTATATAAAAATTAACCCATCTTCCTGCAAGGTTTTTTTACACCTCGTAGGTTTGAAAAAGTTCCCAAACTTACAAGGTTGCACAAACCTTGCAGGATGTAAAATTTGGTCTCTTTCAATAAGCTAGGATTCTAAACTTATCATAACCTCTAAGTTAATGAACATATTAGAAGCTGAAACATCCCGAAGCGTCGGGACAGCTTGACGAATAATTTTTCGCAGACATCAGATAGTAGTTTTTCATTCCGAAATAAAAAATTTAATACTTCGCTAATTTTTTTAAACTTTAAACGTTTTAAAGATATTGCAAGCTTATCTTTTTTATTTTTACAAAAAATCTGAGATCGCCCTATGAGCACATCCTTTGAAAAATACCAGAAACGCCGCCTGGTATCTTCTTATTTTTCGGTAGTAATTAGTATTGCTTTAGTACTTTTTTTATTGGGAATGTTGGGATTGCTGGTTCTAAACACCAAAAAAGTAGCCGATCACTTTAAAGAACAAATTGCGCTTACGGTATATTTAAAAGATAACGCCAAAGAAGTTGAAATAGAACAACTCAAGAAAAGCCTGGCGATGGCAGATTATACCAAATCTACCACCTATGTTTCTAAAGAAGAAGCAGCCGAGGCGCATAGCAAAGAAATAGGCGAGGATTTTATGGAGTTTTTGGGTTATAATCCTTTACAGAACTCTATAGATGTTTATATGAATGCCGATTTTGTCTCTGGCGAGCAGGTAGATGAAATTGCAGCCGATCTCACTTCTAAAAACTTTGTAGATGAAGTGGTTTACGATAAACCACTTATTGCCCTTTTAAATGAAAACGTAAAGAAAATTAGTTTTTGGATACTTATTGCCAGTGGAGTTTTCACATTTATTGCGGTATTGCTTATCAACAGCTCTATTAGGCTTTCGGTTTATTCTAAACGATTTATTATAAAAACCATGCAAATGGTAGGTGCCACCAAAGGTTTTATTCGCAGGCCATTTATCTGGCAAAGTGTAAAGCTGGGAATTATTGGTGCCATAATAGCACTTATTGGAATGGCCGGTGCATTGTATTACCTTAACAATAGTTTTCCTCAGCTCGCCCTAACTTCAGATGTAAAACTACTTGCGGGCCTTTTTATAGGAATTTTTCTGTTGGGCATATTCATTACCTGGTTAAGTACATTTTTCGCCACTTCGAGATTTCTAAACCTCAAAACCGACGAGCTTTATTACTAACTCAAGAACCTCTTGGGGTTGAATTTTCTGAAGAAATTAAATCTAATTCCCGCGTTACCATATTTTATATAAATTTCTTCAGAAAAAACAGCTGAAAAACCTACCATCCCTTTTAAATATTTAAGGTTTTCGCAAACGTTTTAGTTTCTGTAAGCAGTAGTAAAATCAATACTTCTGCTGATTCAATTCTTATTTTATTCAGCAAAATAAACTTTGCCAAAGCTGACTTTCATCATATTTCTGCACGTACTTATTCCCCAACTTTGTACCAAACTTAAAAACCTAATATCATGAAAGTTTTAAAATCATATCAACTAATACTCACAGGCGTATTTTTTATGTTGCTAACCGCGGGAAGCGTGGTGGGCCAAAATTTTAGAATGGATAATTCCTCAGAAATTATTGTTGAAGGAACTTCTAATATCCACGATTGGGAAATGAAGGCAAATTCTAAAAAAGGAGGCGCCACAATCACTACCGAAGATGGTAAGCTTACAGGAATTTCCAGCCTACAGGTTACCGTTCCTGCTGAAAGTTTAGATAGCGGAAAAGGCGGAATGGACAAAAATGCCTATAAAGCGCTTAATACCAGCGAATATAAAAATATAGAATTTAAACTGGACGAAGTTAAAAAGATTGAAGCTCAGGGAAGCGACTCCTACAAAGTGAACGGTCTTGCAACTTTAAAAATTTCAGGGGTTTCTAAACAAGTTCCGGTAGCGTTTACAGTAAAACTTAGTGGAAATAAATTACAAATTAATGGTGAACAAAAAATCAATATGACTCATTACAAAGTAGACCCTCCTACTGCTATGTTTGGAACAATTACCACAGGAGAAGACCTAACTATTAAATTCAAATCAACATTTTCTAAATAACTATTCAATTTAAAAACCATTACAATGAAAAATTCAATTAAATATTTCGGAATTGCCCTAATGATGGCCGCAGGCTTTCAAGCACAGGCACAAGACAGGGACCTTGACAACTACAGGGCTCCAGATAAACGGGGAATAAACGTTTTTGAAGCTCCTAAAGACACCATTACAAGCTTCGATGGAGTTCACGTTAGAGTTGGTGGTGCTTCTACCATCCAGTTCCAGTCTTTAGATCACGAAAACACCTTAGGAACTCTTCCAGATCTTGAAGGAAACTTTAACCTGGCTACTGCTAACCTAGACCTTGATGTATTACTTTATGATGGTGTGAGAATGCACTTGAGAACTTATCTTTCTTCTCAAAACCACGAAGATGCCTGGGTAAAAGGTGGATATATACAGATCGATAAATTAGACTTCATAAATGAAGGATTTGCAGAAGGTCTTATGGATCATATGAGAATTAAGATTGGGCACATGGAAAACAACTATGGTGATGCTCACTTTAGAAGAACCGATAACGCTCACTCACTTCACAACCCATTTGTAGGAAACTATTTAATGGATAGTTTTACTACCGAAGTTGGTGCTGAAGTATATATGTTCAACGGCCCATGGTTAGGTATGGTAGGATTCACCAACGGTAAACTAAACCAGTCTACTGCCGGTAACGGTGAGACAGATCCTTCTTTCCTTGCTAAATTAGGATATGATAATCAATTTAATGAAGACTTTAGATTTAGATTAACTGGATCTCTTCTTTACAGTGGACGTAACTACGGACGTGGTAACTACCTTTACACAGGTGACCGTGCCGGTACTCGTTACTATAACGTAATGACTGATGTTGATGGAAACGGACCTGGTTTTAGAGCTGGACGTATCAATCCATCTTTCAAAAATGAGATGACATCTGTAATGATCAACCCATTCATTAAGTATGGTGGACTTGAATTCTTCGGAATCATTGAAACTATCAGTGGGCAGGATGCAAACGATACAGATACAAGAACATACAACCACTATGCTGGTGAACTTATCTACAGATTTGGTGCCGATGAAGATTTCTACCTTGGAGGTCGTTACAGTACAGTAGACGGGGAACTGAACAGTAATACTGATATTAGTGTAAACCGCTTTCAATTAGGTGCAGGTTGGTTCTTAACTAAAAACATCCTTGCTAAGTTGGAATATGTTAACCAGGAATACAACGACTATCCTACAGGAGACATATACAATGGAGGACAATTCAACGGAATTACGCTAGAAGCAGCGATTAGTTTTTAAGTTGAATGTTGAGCCCCGGATGTTATCTCTAAGAGATTCGCCGGGGCTTTTTATTTTCTGTTTTGAGCAATTTTTAAGTGAAAAATCTATTGCTTATATTTATTTAAATGCCCTAATTCAAGCAGCATGAAAACTTACTTTCTATTTTTCTTCACGCTATTTTTTGCTATTGCTGGCATAGCACAAACTGATTTTGAAACCAGGGAAATTACAATTCTACCCAACAGTAATCTTAGTATTTCTGGGACTACCAATATCAATGACTTTGAATGTGACTTTAATCCGCTCTACTTCAAAAACGAAAGCTTTAAGGTTCATTATATTGATAAAGCACGTAGCCTCATATTTAAAAACAGCATTCTTACCCTTGAAAATCAAAATTTTGACTGCGGACATAGAAAAATCAATAATGATTTTCATAAGCTTCTTAAAACTGAAAAATACCCGGAGATTTTTTTAAAAATAAAAAAAATAGACCTAAACCGAGAGGAAGAGGCCACCGTAACGCTAAGTTTTACCATTGCGGGAATTGAAAACGATTACCGCTTTCCAATTGAAATAACCTGGGAGAACCAGGTTCGTTTTAAAGGAAAATTAGATCTAAACATCAAAGATTTTAATTTACAAGCACCTACCAAAATTTTTGGCCTAATTGTAATTGATGAAGAGATTGAGATTGATTTTAATCTGAATATTCAAACTTAGCATTGTGAAAAATCCAAAGATATTATCTGCGCAACAAGCCGTTGCTATCGTAAATTCCGGTAATCGTATTTTTATTCAGGGTGCAGCAATGACCCCTATTAAATTAATTGATGCCTTATGTGAGCGATATAATGAGTTAGCAGATGTAGAAATTCTTCAAATTCATACTGAAGGTAACGCCAAATATACGGAAGAACCTTATTCGAAAGCTTTTAACATAAACTCTTGCTTTGTTGCAGGCAATGTAAGAAGCGCAGTTAATTCT
>VMHT01119846.1_pt1 | contig 10323 bp, 16 predicted proteins | sample 4693611 | NCBI WGS metagenome assembly VMHT01 (sample SAMN12280063, study PRJNA550983) | marine metagenome | isolation source: seawater sampled from same location over 5 years 0.02-0.2 micron viral filtrate | place: USA: collected off the coast of southern California halfway between the port... ...
CTCAATCTTAACTTGTTCATACAAGAACTCTACGTTAAGTTCTGTGAGATAGTCTGATACCTTGAGTTCCAGACCGCTACGATAGCCATACTTTCGTGCTGCTCTAAATTGTTTTGCGTTAGGCAATTACATCTCCAACATAGTTTATTATTGGCGGGTTCTTTGCCTGTGACTTTACGGAAGGTAATTCAGTAACACTATCCCAACAATCAAAACGATAGCTACAAAATTTACATCCGTCATTAAGGACTTGATTGCCTGTGGGCTTGCCACGAAAAGTTTCAGGCACTGGCTCAAAACATCTTTCAAACTTATTCTCCTTTACTGTGTTAACCGTGTCTTTAATCTTAGACACTTCTTGGTCTACATCAATATCAGTAGCAGGTACATACTTAAACTGACCATTGGCTTTATTAACTACCCACCAACCACCTGCTTTCTTGCCGGATGCTTTGGCGTAACCAGCAAGCTGTGCTATGTAGCCAAACCCATCACTTCTTGAGAGGGTGTCATAGGAATCAAACTTGTTTCTGTATGACCAGTCTGAAGCTGATTTAATATCATCAACTGCACCATCAATGATGAGGTCATAAGAACCAGAAACAGTATCGTCACCAAGGTCAAGAGAAACTTTGTCCGTGTCTTCATACTTAACTCCTGCTTCTTTAAGGATGCCTTTGAACACTGCTTCAACAATGTCACCAATCATCATGTTCATTACGAATGTTGTCGGAAAGGGTAACGCTACCTCTGGCTTGTTCTTATCATACCAGAGTTGGCAAGTTGGCCTACCTACGTTTGACATACGTAGACCGAACTTGTCACGCTTGTTACCCCCACCGAACTGACGTGCTGCAGCAGCCATCACATCAAGACCAATCTGTGTGATTGTCCGTTGTGACATACTTGATTTGCCTGTTACAGCATTCTCAAGATACTGATGCAGTGCCAGTTCAGCAGGATGTTTCATTAAGCTACCTCATCTTCTATTTCAATGTCCACCAAGTCATCAAGGACTTCGGCATCACCTTCTTCAAGTTTGTCGTTGGCTTTTTCTGCCCACTGATTGACGATGTAACTGTTGTAGTTATCAATCCACGACAAGAAGTCACCAAACATATTCTGGTCTTCAGCAGAAATGTTAAGTGTGTCCGACACATTCAGTGACACCACAGGTACAAAGAAGCTATTACCGTTTGGTAGTTTCTTTTCATCTGTGTTGGCAGTAATCATGTGCTGAACAGGAAGACGCTGCATCTTAGCCAGCTTAGTAAACGCATCACCTACAAACTTGAAGGCATCACGATTATCAATCTCCCAAATGAATGGAGTGGCATCAACTTCAGCAGCCTCACCTTTTTCATTCACTGGATTGACAAGTTCTACTGTGCCAAGCACAGCACGAACACGTTTAATCTGACGAATTAATTCCTGCGTCTTCTCAGGCAGTGCCTTGAAGTCTTCAATGTAACCAGCAGGTTTACCGCAGTTAAAACCGCCATCATTATCCTTCAGGTCAATGCTAAGTGTGTCAGCCATAATCGTTTTGATGTAACGATTAGGTGAATTGTTTGCACCCATTACAAAACGCTTGTACATGAAGCGTTGCATGAAAGGACGTATCTTTACAGAAGATGCGTAGTAAGTTGGGCCATCAGGAATCTCCAACTTATATGTTCCACCTTCGATTACTTCTACGTTTACACTCTTTCCATTAACTTCAGCAGTACCCATTACTGGCGAATGGCTGATGCGCATTCGTGCAAGAGTATTGCTCTTAGCTTTACCCACACCTTCATGTGCAATGCCCATTGCTTTCGCCATAGCAGCGTAGTTATTTGGGTCAATAGTCGTTAGTTCTGTTGTCATATGTTTACTCCTTTCTGAGCGAATGAGACATAGTTATATCACGCTACGTCTTTAGTGTCAAGCCAATTCGGACCAATTTTTGCTTCTAAAAGTAATGGTACATTAAACTCAACACCCCAGCGTTGTGTAATAAGATAAGGTAGTGCATCATTAGTCTGTTGTATGACGTTGATTACCTTTGATTCTTCGTCAGGATGTACATCAACAACGATACTATCATGCACTGTGTTCACTATACACGACTGCATATCCTTTAGCAATTCATCTATGTGTAGTAAGGCTATTGGCACAATGTCTGCTGTGGCAAACGATTGCACAGGATAATTTTTAATCTGTGTAAAGTGACTTACACGCCCACTAGCTTTACGAACAACGCTAGGAAAAGCGAACTCTCTGCCACTAGGCGTAGTAATCTTCTGTGTTTCTATAGCTTCTTTAGCCAGTCGGGAATGCCAATCGGCAACTCCTTGATACTTCTGCGTGAAATGTTCGTAGTAGGCAGCTTCCGCTTTGCTTCTTCCAAAGCCTGTTGCTCCATAGAGTGGCGCGAATGTATGCGCTTTCGCATCCTGTCTACTCGTAGGCTGACCAGCATCACTAATAACTTTAGCGGTGTATGCGTGTACATCAAATCCAGTAGATACTTCTTCAATAGCAACTCCATCTTGTGATAGATAGGCAGCAGCACGGAACTCTAACTGTGCAAAGTCAGCTTCCATTACCTTGCCACCTTCAAATCGTGACACAAATACTTTCTTCACAGGAAACGTGCCGCCACGTGGCATGTTCTGCATGTTAGGGTCAGCACCAGAGAAGCGGCCTGTAGCTGTACGATGCTGTAACAAACGAACATGTAGCTTACCATCTTGTTTGGTGTGCGTCTGGATACCCTCAACAAAAGATGATAGATAAGTATCAATAGCACTTAGCCTACGCACCTTATGTAAGAAGTCTGCCGCATCATCCATACCTTTGGTACGTGCCGCACCTTCAAGTATCTCAAGGTTTAGTTTGCTTGTAGTAAAACCATTGGCACTTGCCCACTTAGGTGACGGTGGCTTGAACTTAAAACCAGCAATGTCTAGTGTTGGTTGGTATATGTAACCTTCAGTATTGCACTGCACACAACGACTGTCTTTAGCGTATGGCTGTCCATTCTTTTTTAGTTTGCGTATGTAACCTGCACCTTCACACGAAGGACACTGCTGTGCAATAGTTTTGTATAGCCTCTCTGTACCAGTAGCTACAAGACTACGAAAGTCTGCATCATCCATGTATGGTTCAATTGTATTACCCCAATATGTTTTGTCTTTAACTTTGCGGCTGTAAATAACCCAAGACAATTGCTCTGGGCTATTCAGATTGATAGGTGTATCACCCATGTACTCACAAATATATTTGTGCAAATCAAAGTTAAGTTGTTTCTTTTCTTTTTCAAATTCATCTCTCACTTGTTCTAACACAGACAAGTCAACCTTGAACCCGCGCTGATAAATACGTGCGAGACACACCGCTACCTGATTGGTCAGGTCTACTGTACCACGTAAGCCACTGTCGTGTGTTGTATTCAAGCGATACATTAGCTTGTCAGCAAGTTGCTGTGTAGCATGAAGGTCAGCAGACAGATACTCCGACAACTCATCGTGCGGTATGTCACGTGTGCTGTACCCTTTCTTAAAATATTCCTTTAAGGTATCTTGTTTCTTGGTATCTAATTCATAGCGTTCTGCACAAGCCTCAAGAGATAACGGCTCTTTGATACCACGTTGCAATACATACTCAGCAAGCATCGTGTCAAACACAGGGCCATCGTACTTAAAGCCAGACTCCCACAGCCACATCAAGTCGTATGGAGCATTGTGTGCGATGATGACAGTAGCTTGGTCAAGATACATTTGAAGCAGGTTGTGTCCGTGATACGTATGCTCACGCTCACTGTGGTCAAAAGTAATCAAGTCTTCCTGTCCTTGGTCAGTAAGCACACCCACCATCACCAGCATATTCTCTGGCTCAAACGGGTCAAGATGCATCTTGCCATCACGCTTTGTTACTGTGTTCTCTACATCAAGTGTTAGTTTCATTCTTCCACTCCTTGTATACATAGTTGTCAACAAAATGTTTGAGGTCATTCTTGTGCCTATACCATTTGTTTCTTCCTAATATTCTCCATTTGTTGTCAGCAAGACTAACAATAAACTTTCTATTAACAAGTGCTAGTCCAAGGTCATAGTCATCTACTTCACCACAAAGTTGTATCAACTCTATTAACTTTTCAATTCTATGTACTTCTCTTCTGTGTCTATTAGAGTATTGCATTTTGTGGTCATTGTCTATGTCACATTGCTTTGCTCTTTTTCTTGCCTCAATCAAAAGATATTCTAAGTCAGGTATATCTGACTTACAGTAAGTATATACATCATCGTCTTCTATAGTCATACTGTATACCTCGCTGTCTGATATTCAAGTTCGCAGTGTACCACACCATGCCAGCCTGTCAACTTATTTTTTACAACATTCAAATGACGCTGTGTATCTTCTTCCTCTTGTCCATCAACAACAGGATTCTTTGCAATCAATATCATCAAGTCAGCTTCAGCAGCTTTACCTGTGCGTGAACCTTCCATCATAGACTGATTGAGTAGTACCTTGCCTTCGGCATCAGCAGATAGCTGCGACATGTAGAACATAGCGCACTCGTGTTGCTTTGCAATCATACGTGCATGTACAGCATTAGCCTTGAGTGCTTCATCTGTACGAGCAAAGCCACCTGTCTTGGCAAACTTGTCACCCATGTCAAGCAACACAAGGTCTGGTTTGTATGACTTGCAGATAGACTCTACCCAATTCATATCGCGTCCTGTCGCATCTTTAATCTTAATGCGTTCTTTGACAGGCGCATACAACTCACGTGCTTTAGCTGGGTTGTCTTTTATCTCACGCATTGTCATGCCTGTAGCAGCGGTCAAGTATCTAGCACCTACACGATGGTAGCCTTCCTCATTACATAAGATAATACAGTTAGCACCTTGATGTGCAAACCCACCCGGCGCAGCAATCAAGCTGGCGTGGAATGATGTCTTACCAGTGTTAGGCCGCGCACCAATCTCAATCAAGTGACCAGCGTTCACGCCTTCCACTTTACGTGTAAGACTGGCAATGTTGAAAGTCCAACGTGCTTCCAAGTCAGCCTTTGCCATCAGTGTTTCAATCTCGATGTCATCCCACTCGACATTAAGATTAGGTGTGAAGTCATCACCATACTGCTCAAGCAACATACGCAATGGCTCAAGACTAGACTTGTCACCATTCACATAATCAAAACCAAGATTAGCAATGTCTTCTCCAACAACCTGCTGGAATAATTTAGACAACACTTCCTGTGCTACATCACTACCCATTGGTGTTTCAGACTTAATCTTATGAAACAAAGCAGAGTATGCTTGCTTCTGTGCTGTAGTAAGAGTTGGATTGTCTGACATAAACAATGCCTCAATCTCATCTGGCGTTACAGTACGCTCGTATCTGTCCATAGCTGTATCAATGACAGATTTAATCTTGCGAACATCTTTACTGAACAGGCGGTCAGGACACTTAGCACCACGATGGTCATCGTAGAAAGACCTGTCCATTAAACTTCTAATCAGCGACAATTCCATATAAATTCTCCATATCTGTCGGGTTACGATATTTCAAGTCATCATTCAAACGCAGTACACGAACATCGTTCACGTGTCCACGCAGTTCCTTTGCCATCTGCAAAGTCTTCGGTAGTGCATCGGGGTCTAATGCAATTACGGCTGTTGAGAACTGTGCAAGATACCCTTTATGCGACTCTTGTAGAGATGTACCAAGTATCGCAACCCCGACAAAGGATTTGCCACCAACCACGGCTGCACTCACACAGTCCTCAACAACTACTGCGACTTTACCACAACCGAATGTATATGGCAAGCCACTTTTTCCATATCGTTTCCATTTAGGTAATCGCTTACCAATGGCACGGCCTGTAGCATCCACGGTCACACCGTCATGCACTACAGGAAATACAATCCTGTCATCCTTCACATCATACATGACACCCAACTTATCTGGGTCTAGCCTGTACTGATAACAGAAGGCAAGCACAGTACGCTTTTTTCTGTGTGGTATGATGTACTGTGGTAATGCAAAGGTGTCTTCAGCAAACTCCTCTGCACCACTAAAGCCAGCACGTATATCATCTACAGATAGATGAACTCTAGTGCCACCTTTTAATGTACAAGAAGCCTTGTAACAATTCCACACAAGGCTGCCCATGTTATTTGTCACTGTGAATGTCTTACTACCACCACAATTAGGACAATTAATCCTCTTTGTAGTTCCATTAGGTATATCCATATCACTTACAATGTTATATATACTATTCATTATATATCACTTTCCTTTGCGGCACTTGTAATGCTTTTACCATGTATTTCTCGTGCTGTCAATGCTGTATTTGCACTTGACAACGTATTTTTTAGGTATGGTTTAACTGAACTTGGGTTAGCATGTCCTGTAACCGACATAATTTGTGCCATACCGACACCAGCCTCAACCATTTCTGTTGTACCTGTCCTGCGTAGGTCAGATAAACGTAATTCATCTGACAAACCTGCTTGCTCCATCAATCTCCTGCCATACAAAGGCAAATTGTATAGAGTGTATGGTTTGTACTCACCACGAACAGCATTTGGGCGTGGCGCAACGTACTTCTGAAAGCCAAAGTCTTGTTCCTGTTGCTGTAACATTTCAAACAAATCCTCTGATATAGGCAGATGTACATCAGCATGTCGCTTTGACTGCTCAATGTGTACTGTCTTTGTATCAAAGTCAATGTTACTCCATGTAAGCACACGCATATCACCCAAACGCTGACACCATTCGTATGCCATGTGAGCAATCAGTCCAATGTTACGTGTGCTAAAATCGCCATACGCTACGTCTAACAGCTTGCGTACATCCTCTCTACTCCACACAGTCTTGCGCCTCTCTGCGGCTCTCCTACGTATGTTAGCGAAAGGATTAGTGACGCACAGTTCCATACGCAAACCATGATTGAATACAATTCTGGTGCAAGACAGTATATGATTAGCCATATGAATACCTTTCTCACACCATTCATTGTACGCAACTTTAGCTACACGAGTTGGCAACTGCTTGTAGTCATAGCGGCAGAGGGGCTTGCCCTCTACCTCTGTGTTCATCATTACGTTTAGAAAGTATTTATATTGTGCTTTACTTTCGTCACGTAAGTTCCTGTAATCATAGGAAGAATAGTAATCTTCCACAAGTTTAGTTAGCTGTGACATTATGCCGCGATTGCTCTAAACTGTGGTGTGCTAATCCACTTAGACACTTCCTGCTCACGTGACCACATTGACTGTGCCTCTGTGTCATTACCAGTGTTGCGTAGATTAAAACCATTACGCTCATCAGCATAACTGGCGTAGTTTGTGAAGGCAGAATACAATGCCCATACGTTACGTCCACGTGTACTGACCTCTTGATTATATAGGCTAAACATTTTCTCTGACTTGCGGTCAGACTTGATTACGGATTCAAGCAAAGCCTTGACATCGACAGTCATCAGACTTGCGTTTGCCCAACGCTGAAACTTATCTGCTGTCTCATAGAAATCAGACACAGAGTTTTGTAACTCCTTGATGAACGTGTCAAGATTAAAGTTAGAAGTGTTCTTACGTTTAACCTTGTCATAGTCACCAGTAATCATGCCATTGGTGCAGAAGAAATCAATCGCACCAAAGAATACCATGTTACTACATGACCCATCAATACCATGCAATGCAATCAAGCGAGGTGCAATGGTAGTGCTATGCTTGTCAGTAGTAACCTTGCGTAGCACGTTAGGCATAGTCATGTCCATCATAACCCACGCATTGTTACGCGCAGTCTTGTAGCTGATGTTCATGTTGTCACAAAACTCCTCGCCAAGATGCTCAGAGATTGTGTTATGTGCGCGAGTGAAGAAGTCACCATGTGACGCACAGGTAAAACCATTACCAACAATACCAAGATACTCGCCAGTGTTACCATTGATAACATACTTTGACTTGCTAAATTTCGTAGGCTCAAACTCCACAGGAAAGTTAATATTCTCCGGCAGAAGTTCAGTAGGTGTAAAGTCTAGTGGCATATTCAGTCTCCTTTCTGTTAACTGTACTTGTGTTATATAATATATCTCTTTCAAAGTCAACCCACAATCTTTCCATTACCCGAAGATTTTTGAATTAGTCATTCAAGTTGAATTGAAATTGCAGTGTGTCCTTTGCATCGGACAGTTCTTGCAGGTCATACGCAGACACAGAACGAATGCCGCCCATGTCTGGGTACAGTGCCGTGTCAAGCACCTCATCTAGCAACTGGTACACCTTGATGACAGCAGCACGTTGGTCAAGCGACAGCTTGGCTATGCGGTTACGGCGTTGGATACGTTCCTTCTCACGTTGCGCTGCCCAATATGCGATGCGTTCATCTTGTGTCATGTTCTCATACTTCTTAGCCATTGTTATACTCCTTCTGGAACTCAGTCCATGCGGCATAAAATACCTCATTGAAACTGTGGTAGTTGGCATCCTCAAAGGCAGCAGACGCTACCTCAAAGATGTCCTGCCCACTCCACTTGACCGCTTGGGATAACTGTGTCCCTTTAATTTCATTACTTGTCATTACAATTCTCCTTCATCCATTGTGGCATATTACGTCCATTGTTATACCTAGCGAAACTACTCTTGTCAACCCTGTAAAACGCACGATAGGCAATGATAGGCCAATCCTCATCTGTCTTGCAGTCATCATGCCCACTGAAACATTGCGGATGCGGTGTCATAAAGTTAGATACGTCAGGTATATATTTTTCTGCCTCAACCAGTGCATCAAAGTGACGCATAGACTTGTGACCATAGTTCACACTGCCATCACTTCTAGTCACATAACGATACATATACTCATCATTCATAGCCTTCATAAGACGTACAGCAAACCTGTAGTTGATGCGTGTTTCCCTAGCCCATATAGTGCATGGGTGATTGGTGTAGGCTATCTTGTATAAGCCAGCTTCCTCTGCAAACTCAGGCGCATGGATACGAACAGCAGTATTTAGCATCTGCGCTTCTTCCAAGACCATCTTGCATATGTGCTGGTCACATAGTTGCTGGGCAATAGCCTCTGGTGTTTTGTCAATGATAAATCTATTCATGTCATTATCCTTCCTATGATACCTGCTACTGCATGATAAGCCATCCATCCTAAAAAGGCAAAGATACAGGCAAACAAAAACATTTCAATGCCATCATGCGTGAGGTAATAATATTTCACTTTGTGCCATAGCTTACTCATGCTCACCCCCATTGCCTCTGCCAAGCCCACCGAAATAGTTAGGCTTGCGCTTGGCTGTTTCAAATACACCTGCCGTGATAAACACACCTGCTATCAACAAGGCGTGTGCCACTGCACTGATACCAAACACAGTGATAGACCCGACAGACATACCGAATATGATACACCACATCCATGCTAGTATCTGCATGACCAGATGCCGTGTGTTTGTATCAGGTATGTGTGACAGTGGGTTGTGTTTACTGTCCATGATTAGGTTGTATAGTTTAAGCATCGTAGTTATCTCCTTGGTCACGTTCATGTAAGTCGTCTACATCTACACCTTCGCAGATGTATGAGTAGTCATAGTTGGATAAGCTGAACAGCTTGATGCTACCATCTTCATTACGAATGTAATCATCTGCATCATCATCCCATACAGATACAGGCATATCCCATACCAGTACGCTATATGATTTATCTGGGTCAAACATCGTCAATCTCCTCATCCAATTCATCTATAACAGACTTGGTGTAATAACACAAGAAGTTACAGTTAGGGCATTGATTTTGTACTGTTTCATGTACCTCTACATGGTTACAGTTAAGACACTCATGCTGCGTCATCGTAAATCTCCTTTACAGTAGTTGGTCAGTACCATCAACGCCCATTAAGTTCATCACATCCCTAGTCAGGCTGTCAATCAATTCGTAAACATCATTGACAGGCCAATACTCTAGCGGTTCCCATGCGTTGTCTTCAAAAAACTTATCTAGTTTTTCTTCAGGCCAGTCTGCCCAATCATCAGGCAAATGTTGACACAGGAAATGTCCTGACAGTCTAGCGAATATTTGTTGTTCAGTCATCGTCATTCTCCTTATTTTTTCCAGACAGATACTTAGGTATCTCTGCCTCTGTTTCCTCAATGCTCTTGCCACATATGTAGCAATACATCTTGCTAATCAGGTTACGCAATCGTGTTGGTATGTACTGCACACTTTTGCAGTATACGCAAATATGTTTGACTAGGTTAGCCATCATCTTCATCCTTAAACAGTTTATATATTATATAACATATTCCAACTACAGATACAACC
>VMHT01149664.1_pt1 | contig 10322 bp, 12 predicted proteins | sample 4693611 | NCBI WGS metagenome assembly VMHT01 (sample SAMN12280063, study PRJNA550983) | marine metagenome | isolation source: seawater sampled from same location over 5 years 0.02-0.2 micron viral filtrate | place: USA: collected off the coast of southern California halfway between the port... ...
TTTTTAGTGAGGCTTTGAACTTTCAAAAAAAATTACCTCTTTGAGTGGCACCTAAACTTTTTTGTATATATTACCAAATAATATTGCCTTGATGAGTAAAAAAACCTTTTTTTCTGTTGAGTATGATTTCCATGCCTCGCCACAGTTGTTGTATCAATACCTTTCCACACCCTCCGGTTTGTCTGAATGGTTTGCTGATAATGTCAACTCCAGAGGAGAAAACTTCCTTTTTATTTGGGATGATACAGAGGAAAAGGCAAAACTAATCCAGAATAAATCCAATGAAAGAATCAGATTTCAATGGGACAATGGTGAGGAAGATGATGCCGACTATTATTTTGAGTTTAAAATTGAGGTCGATGAGATTACCAAGGATGTCTCATTGGTCGTGTCAGATTTTGCTGATGAAGACGAATTGGAGGAATCCAAATTACTTTGGGATAGTCTGATATTTGACTTGAAACAAGTTCTGGGTTCTGCCTAAATCTTTTTTGATGATTAATTTTGACGGGAATTGTTTTTCCGGCTTTAAGGCTGCTCCTGAAGATCTTCTAAACGCACTCACTTCTCTGCCGATCCACACACATCATTTGATTGCATTTAAGGGTAAAATTACGCTATTGGAGGCCCAGTATTTTTCGATTATGGCTGCCTTAAGAAGATCAAGAGTGGAGATCCCCATGCATTTTACCTTGGATTTTTTTCAGAAACAGTTAGATCAGCTTAATGATTTTAGTTCCACTCGTGCAGATTCACAAAAGATTAGCCTTAAATTTTATAGAAAACAAGATCCTACTCAAGATACGACAGTGACCCCAATTTGTTTTTTGATGCAAATTGAGGAAGCTTTTTGGGATAGGAGGGTACTCCAATTGGTACTTTACAAAGATCATTACATATTTGCAAATGAGTATTCCAATCGTTTTCAAACCAATGTGTCTTTGCGTAATATGGGAAAGGTTTTTGCCTATGAAAACGGTTTTGGTGCCGCATTACTTTTAAACGATCAAAAACGATTGGCCGAGAGTACCCATGGTGCTTTTTTTTTGATCCAACAAGACAGTATTCAAACCCCAGCCCTTTCGGAGGGAACAGTAGACACAGTTTGGCGTAAAGCTTTTATAAACTTTCTAAAAAAGGAGAGACAAACGGAAGTGATTGAAACTGAGATACCGACATTTTCAATCCAACAGGCCCAAGAAATGTTTCTGATCTCTCCGGCATACGGATTGATCCATGTCAGTCAATTCAGAAAGAAAAAATTTGAAACCAAAAAATCTGACAGCTTGCGAGAGCAATTTTTGGATCACTTGAGGAATCAGTTGTGATAAGGGTTTTCGGGAGTGTTGGACCAAATGACATATTTACCCCCCAAGGCCATCATTTGATCCTTCCATAAGCCTTCTGTTTGGTGAGATAAAATTTTACCGGCAAAAGGATTTTTTACGACTACCCACGATTTGGCAGCAATTTCTTGCTTTAACTGCTCATTGGACCAACCTGAATAGCCCAAAAAGAATCGAATATCTTTAGGGCCGAGTATTCCGTCGTTGACCAATGCCAGTACTTTTTCAAACTCACCTCCCCAGAATAGTTTGTTGTCTATTCTGATGCTACCCGGGATCAAATCTCCGGCATTGTGTATAAAAAATAAGTTGTCTTGTTCTACCGGACCTCCATTATAGAGGGGAAAGTTCATTTTAATCTCAGGTAAAACGTCATTGATATCATAGCCGAGAGGCTTGTTGATGATAAAACCAAGAAAACCGGATTTTTTTTTTTCAACCACGATCACGATAGATCTGTGAAAATTGTGATCTCCAAATACCGATGGTTCGGCAATGAGTAGTTTTCCTGACTCCATTATTTAATTTTTTAGATTTAAAATCAGAATTTAGTCAATTAAAAATTGAAAGCCAAAAAAAAAGCCTCCCATTGGGAAGCTTTAATTGTTTTTGGTTTTTGTTAGCTAGTTGACAGAACTCGATAAATCAGCACCAGCTTTGAACTTTACAACATTTTTGGCTGCAATTTTGATAGTGGCTCCGGTTTGAGGGTTTCTACCTTCTCTGGCAGCTCTTTTTGAAACTGACCAAGACCCAAATCCAACAAGAGAAACACGTCCTCCACCTTTGAGGGTTTTTCCTACGCTACCGATTAAAGATTCTAGTGCTGCTTTTGCAGCTGCTTTGGAGATACCGGCATCTGCTGCCATAGCATCAATTAATTCTGATTTGTTCATAATCTTATAAGGTTAATTATTATACTCACAAATTTATATCCTTTCCCAATAGACCAAAGAAAAATCGGCCCAAATCCCCATTATTGTTAATAAAAACTGCTATTTGTTGATAATAGCAGTGCTTTGAAGTCAAGAAATTTTTACATTATCGGAAAATGAACTCCCATTCAGTAGATCAATGACCCCCATTCGCTTTTTGTTGGGGAACTGTAAAGTCTTACAATTGATAAAGCCTGATGGATGTGTAATTAAGATTTTTTTATCCTTAATAAGAGCTTGTTTGGGATCAAATTTATGCTTTTCCTTGATTATTTCTGCCTCAAATATTTTGATGACAGACGTTTTTTGGCCTTCAACCCAATTAAATTTTGCTCCCGGGTGGGGAGAAAGGCCCTTGATTTTTGCATGTATTGCTTCAAGGGTTTGATCCCAATTGATAATAACATTTTCCTTATTCAGTTTGGGGGCGACTTTTTCTGTCCCTTTAGCCTGCTGTTTTCGGGCCTTAATGGATCCATCAAATATCCCTATGATGGTTTCACAAATCAATTGACTTCCCTTTAAAGCTAGTTTGTCGTATAGGCTTCCGGCAGTATCCTCTTCTTCAATGGCCACTTTTTTCTGGAGTAGGATGGCCCCGGTGTCGATCTCTTCATTGATGAAAAAGGTAGTTACCCCACTGTACTTTTCTTGATTGATGATTGCCCAGTTGATGGGTGCGGCTCCCCTGTATTCGGGAAGGAGCGATGCGTGAAGGTTAAAAGTCCCCTGGGGAGGAATTGACCATACTGTCCTAGGCAACATCCGAAAAGCAACAACGACCATTAAGTCCGGCTCCAGTTCATTCAACTGATTTATGAATTCCGGGTCTTTTAAGTTTGAGGGTTGTAAAACCGGAATATTATGAGTGTCAGAAAATTGCTTGACGGCAGAGGCTCTTATTTGTCTTCCCCTCCCTGCAGGTCGATCTGGTGCGGTTACGACAGCGACCACATTGAACTTTTCTTCAACCATTTTTTCCAAACACTTCACTGCAAATGGAGGAGTTCCAAAAAAAATTATTTTTTTACTCATGTGAGGTAAAACTGATTTGTTTCATTCAACCCGATGATGTTTTCCTCTAACATCTCGTGCAAAGCTATCACAATGGAATCATTTGAAGCCTCAATTTGCATATCTATTTGATAAGCACTTAACACTTCTTTTTTCAGGAGGTTTTTTATTTCCAATTTGACATTCGCATTAGGAATACTGTTCTTTTGGCAGCTTTTTGCTGAACATTGCTCACAATGATCTGATTTTTTTTCTCCAAAATAACATAGAATTTTATTGCGTTTACATTCTGATCTTTCAAAAGCATAGTTGAGCATAAAAGCCATTTTCTTGACTTTAAACTGATTTTGAGTTGCAATTCTTTTAAGAAAGGGATTGAGGGTGTAATTGTCTTCGCGTGGTACTTTCCAGTATAGTGTGATGTCGGTATTCAATTGTTGATATTCCAGAATTTGCACTTTATCCATCCAACTCAACTGTTTATTAATTTCGTCAAAACGCAAGCCCAGGAGATCCACGATTTGCCCTAAATTTATTTTTTTTTCTTTTCTGAAAAGCTCCTGATAATTTCGCATCAAAAATTGAAGGATCCTTGCGGCATCGTCCCCCTTTTCACTTCTTCTAAGAGCATCGGAGGGGCTACATTTGATCTTTAAATAGGTTTGGGTCTCGTAGGTTTGTTGCATCTCCAAGACCCCTTCTCTATCCAATATACCAAAACAATACCTGATCTTTTTGGGCTGGAACTGGTAGGTATCGCAAAAGTCCTTGAGGTTGAGTTTGTATTCCCCTCCCTCACCTTCACCATATGCTATGTTGAGGTAGTCACAAAGTTTTTTAAAAAATTGCCGGAGGTATTTTGAGTCGGGAAGATGACTTAAAAATTGATTTTCTAATCGGTCTTTATCTGCAGGATGCACCAAAAGAATTCCCTCCGACAAGAGGCCATCTCTTCCTGCTCTTCCCGTTTCTTGATAATAAGATTCCATGCTCTTGGGCATGATCAGATGGATGACTTTCCTGACATTGCTTTTGTCTATTCCCATCCCGAATGCATTAGTGGCTACCATAATGGGTTGGGTTTCGTTTTTCCAATCTTCAAGACGTTGTTTTTTTTGTCCGGAATCCAATCCACCGTGATAAAACCCGGCTTTGAGCCCCCACCTCTGTATTTGTTGGGTTGTATGCTCAGTTTTGGATCGCGATCGACAATAGATGATCACCGATGCTTTAGGGGCAGAGGATAGTATTTTTTTTAAAGTACCCATTTTGTCTTCTGTATAAAGTACTTGGTAGCGAATATTTTTTCTCTCAAAGGAGTCCCTAAATACCTTTGGATGGACCAAACCCAAGGCTGTAATTATGTCCTCTAAAACTTTTGGTGTTGCTGATGCAGTGAGGGCCATAAAGGGTATCTGAGGAAATAGGGTTCTTAAATTTTTTATGGCCCTAAAGGCGGGCCTAAAATCGTGGCCCCACTCAGAAATACAATGCGCCTCGTCGATGGCGATTCCTTTGATGGTTAACTTTTCGATCTGTTGAAGAAACGCCTCGTTCATTAGTCTTTCTGGAGAACAATAAATCAATTTAAAATTACCGTTTCGCGCGTTTTCTAATTGACGGTATATGTCATTCTTACCCCTATGACTCTCAAAAAACATCGACTTGATTCCACGTTGATTGAGTTGATTTACTTGATCTTGCATGAGGGAAACGAGTGGGGAAATGACCAAGGTCTGTCCCTCTTTTAGTAACGCAGGCAGTTGATAACAGACGGACTTTCCCCCACCGGTGGGCATCAAAACTACAGTGTCCTTTCCCTCGAGGTAATGATCGATCACTTGCTCTTGTAGTGGCCTAAAGGAACTACTTTTCCAGTATTGCTGTAAGTAATTAAGCATTTTTTCCATGATCCAAGTACTCAAGTAGGGTCGAAATTCTTACTTCCGGGTTTTGAAAAGGAATTTCAACGATGGGAATATTATTTTTTTGATAAGTGTTTTTGATATAAAAATAGAGCTTTTCAGCTTCTCCGAAATCTTCTTTTCGCTCATTGTCTTGGGTATAAATGGCTTTCCAAGGAGGGAGGAGTAGGGCCATATCATACGTGAAATCAGAGAGATCAAATTTATGGAGATCGTAAGCTACGCCAATACATTCCAAATAGGCCACTACATCGTGCAACCCTCTGTCGAAAAAAACATATGATTTTTGGGCTTTGCCCAAGCCCGAAAATGATTTTTCATATTGTTCCTTTCTGCCTTTCCAGACTTGCTCACTAAAAAAAAGGGGACGTGATTTAAAAATGTTGTTCTCTCCACTTTTTTGGGCCCTATCGATAAGGATTCTCGAAAATTCCTCGAAACATCGGTATCCTTTGTCTTTTAATAAATTGACCAAGGTGGTTTTTCCACTTCCGGGTCCACCACTTATTACAATTTTTTTATTTTCAATCAAAGGCATAAGAGCTTCTTAAATAATTTAGATATCAACTATATTTGCACAAAATAATATTCCTTGATGAATTCAAAGGAAAATCCTGACGATTTTTATGAAAGATTCCAACAACAGTTGGAGGAATCACAAAACTGGCCGGGTCCTTATATGTTCAAATTTATCGTAAAATCGAACAGCCATCAGATCGTTAAACTTAAAGATCTGTTTAACAATCCCACTTATGGCGTCTCTTTGGTTAACTCCTCCAAAAATAAGTTTCAAAGTCTAACCATTACAATCGAAATGAAATCTCCACAGCAAGTGATCGCCATTTATAAAAAAGTTTCTGAGTATAAGGGCGTTATCATTTTGTAATAAATCATGTATTTGAATCGCTGATTATTCGAATTTTATTAAATTGCAACTTTCCAACCTCACTTAAGAAAAATTTTCCCCCTTTATGGAAACATTACAATACAATACCAAAAGAACCCAATTGATCATACCTGAGTATGGCAGACACGTTCAGTTGATGATCGATCAAATCATGGAAACCCAAGATCGTGAAGAGCGTAATAAAATGGCTCGGGCTGTCATTGGAATCATGGGTAATATGAACCCCCACCTGAGAGATGTTCCTGATTTTCAACACAAACTATGGGATCAACTTTTCATCATGTCCAATTTTGAATTGGATGTTGACAGTCCTTTCGAAAAACCACAAAAGGAGGTTTTGACTCAGAAACCCGATCGACTGGATTATCCACAGCGAAATCCAAAGTACCGATTTTATGGTAACAACATCAAAAGCATGATCAATGTTACTATTAATTGGGAAGAGGGTGACCTCAAAAATGCTTTGGTTTTCAATATTGCCAATCACATGAAAAAATGTTTCTTAAATTGGAACAAAGATACAGTTCAGGATGAGGTTATTCTCAATCATTTGTTGGAGTTGTCTGATAATAAATTGAAGGTAAAGGAAGAGGACCTTCCATTGACAGACGCCTCTGAATTTCTCAAAATTCGCTCCAAAAACGGCAATGGATCAAAAAATAATCATAAACAGAGGAACAAAAGAAACAGCGGTCGTAAAAGATATTAATTCACAACTTTAATGGGAAGTTTTCAAATTGAAGGAGGTCATCGTTTAAAAGGTAAAATCACTCCACAGGGAGCAAAAAACGAAGCTTTGCAAATCCTTTGTGCAGTTCTGCTCACAGAGGAAACCGTTATCATTTCCAATATTCCTGGTATTGTCGATGTCAATAAATTGATGGGGTTGCTCAAAAAAATGGGAGTAAAAGTAGAATTCCTTGAAAAGGGAAAGTATGCATTTACGGCAGACAATGTAGACACTAATTTTCTGGAGACCCAAGAATATAAGACTGATGCCAAACAGTTGAGAGGATCGGTAATGCTCGTAGGCCCAATGTTATCAAAATACGGCAAAGGATCGATACCACGTCCCGGAGGGGATAAGATTGGTCGGAGAAGGCTGGACACTCATTTCGAAGGACTGAAGCTGCTGGGGGCTCATTTTAACTACAACAAGGAAGATTATTTTTATACTGTTACGTCAGATCAGTTGCAGGGAGTGAATATACTTTTGGAAGAGGCTTCCATAACAGGGACTGCAAATGTCGTAATGGCTGCAGTTTTGGCGCAAGGGACGACTACCCTTTATAATGCTGCTTGCGAACCCTATCTGCAACAATTGTGTAAAATGTTGAACAGCATGGGTGCCAAAATTTCGGGGGTAGGTTCTAATTTGCTCACCATAGAGGGAGTGAGTTCCTTATCCGGAACAGAACACCGAGTGCTTCCCGATATGGTAGAAATTGGCAGTTGGATTGGGTTGGCCGCCATGACCAAAAGTGAAATTACCATCCAAGATGTGAGTTGGGACCATTTAGGTCAAATTCCTAATGTATTTTCAAAACTCGGCATACAACTCCATAAAAAGGGAGACGATATTTATATTCCTTCCCACGAAAACGGTTACGAGATCCAGAGTTATATAGACGGATCCATTTTGACCATTGCTGACGCTCCATGGCCGGGTTTCACTCCCGATCTGCTCAGTATTGTGCTGGTCGTGGCCACACAAGCCCGAGGAAGTGCATTGATCCATCAAAAAATGTTTGAAAGTCGATTGTTTTTTGTGGACAAACTCATTGATATGGGTGCCAAAATCATTTTATGTGATCCTCACCGTGCTACAGTTATTGGTCATGATTTCAAATCTCAGCTTAAGTCTACTGTAATGACCTCCCCTGACATTAGGGCCGGTATTTCTCTTTTGATTGCTGCATTGTCTGCAAAGGGAACCAGTACCATTCACAACATCGAGCAAATCGATCGTGGTTACGAGAACATCGAAGAACGTTTGAAAGCCATAGGCGCAAAGATTACACGCTTGCAAACCTAAAAATGATGAAAGCCCCCATTCTTTTTTTTCTTTTAACCGCTTACACTATAAAAGCACAATTTATCTCAGGGAAGGTATTGGACGCAGCGACTCAACAACCATTGCCCTATGTAAACATCGGTGTTTTAAATAAAAATTTGGGAACAGTATCCGATGAGTATGGAGACTTTTCATTAAAGCTTAATCCTGAGTTACTATTAGATACGTTGCGTTTTTCAATGATCGGTTTTGGAAAAAAGGATTTCGTGGTAAAAGATTATTTGGACCAAGAAAAGGCAGAAAACATTATTCTATTGCAAGAAGAAGCCCTCTTATTGGAAGGGGTTACCGTTGTTCGAAAAAAAAACAAAAAATACAAGCGTAAGATTTTGGGTAATAAAACCGAATCTAAAACCTTGGTTGGGGGTTTTACCTCAAACGACTTAGGAAATGAAATAGGTTTTATCTGTAGAATTCGAAAAAGCCCTACATTTTTGGAAACCTTCAACTTATCCATAGCCAAAAACACCTATAGCAACGTTCGTTTTCGTCTCAATTTTTACAGTCTCAACCAAGGTATGCCTGATGAAAATCTATTAGATGAGATGATTATGATCGAAACGGACATTGGATCAGGCAGGGTTAGTGTTGACCTCAAACCCTATGATGTTGTAATCAATGATGATTTTTTGGTGGCCATCGAATGGATTGAAGAATTGGGTTCCGGTGAGCTATTGTTTTCTGCAGGATTTTTCGGTTCCAACCTCTATGCCCGAGCCACCAGCCAAGGGAAATGGACTCAGATGGGGGTTGCGGCCTATGGAATGAACGTAGAGGTTGTTTATTGATTTGATTTGTTCCAAATTAACGTTTAGAGACTTTATTGTTACTGATCCCTCTTTGTCGGCTACATTTAAATCTATCCACCTCAGCTGTCCTTTGTTTGCAGTGTTTGGTTTTTCGTCCTTGAACTCTGGTACGCCACATCCTGAAGCTGCTTGGCTTTATCTCCCTGCGCATCAGTCGGATGACCTCTTCCTCTTTGATCCCGAATTGAAGCTTGATGGCATCAAAAGGTGTTCGATCCTCCCATGCCATTTCTATAATACGATCAATTTGATCGGGTTTAAAGTTTATGTTTTTCATGAGTATAAATTAAGTTGACTAACTGATCTTTGACTGTTTTATTTTGTTGACGGATTTACTTGTGCTGTTTATATCGATTTATGTTGATTTTATATCATCAAACCGTTACGGTCTGCCAATGTATGTTTGGCCAAAATTCTTTTCCCTTCTTTTTTTACCGAAGCACTTTTGGACAAGGGCCAAAGTGAATTGGTTGCGTGTTTTCTGGCTTTTTGTAAATCAACAATGGGGTGAGGATAGCTTATTCCGGGATGAAAACCATATACACTTGCTTCTATTGGGGTCACTTCCCAAGGGGTGTGAACCATTTCTTTAGGAAGCATTTTCAATTCCGGTAGCCATTGTTTTACAAATTGTCCCTCAGGGTCGTGTTCTTGGCCATTTTTAACGGGATTGTAAATCCTCAGCATATTGATGCCCGTTACGCCTGCTTGCATTTGCAGTTGCGGATAGTGGATGCCCGGTTCAAAATCCAAAAATTGTCTGGCCAGAAAATGCGCACAGGCTTGCCAAGGTTGCCACAAATGATGGGTAAAGAACGAGACAACCAGTGAACGCATCCTAAAATTCAAATAGCCCGTCTCGATCAGACAGCGCATGGAGGCATCTACAAGAGGTACTCCGGTTTGACCGGTTTCCCATGCGATGATGTGTTTTTTGTTGATCGGTTTCTTCAATAGGTGATACCCTTTGTTGATGCTCTTAAACTCCATAGAACATTCCATTTCAAATTTTTGAATAAAATGGGATTGCCAACGGAGTCGGGATCCAAAGGCTTTTAATGCAAAACTTTTATTGCCCATGACGGTTTCATATTCTGTTTTTTGTAATAGCTGTCGCATCGATAGGTTGCCAAAAGCCAAGTAAGGGGACAAGCGACTACAACTCCTTCGGGAAAGATCGGGTTTTGAGATGTGCTTTTGATAATTTCTGTAGCGATTCTCAAAGAAGGAGTTGAGATATCTTAGGGCGTTTGTTGTTCCTCCCACTTGTCGCAGGGAATGTGCATTAGTATCTAATTTTACGGGAATTAAT
>VMHT01163772.1_pt1 | contig 10320 bp, 12 predicted proteins | sample 4693611 | NCBI WGS metagenome assembly VMHT01 (sample SAMN12280063, study PRJNA550983) | marine metagenome | isolation source: seawater sampled from same location over 5 years 0.02-0.2 micron viral filtrate | place: USA: collected off the coast of southern California halfway between the port... ...
ATACTAATCATGGAAAAACGCATCACATCTAAAACCCGTATTTATATTCAAAATTTTAAAGAACAATTAAAAAATAAAATTGTTAATGATAATAAACTTAACAAAGAAGACATGAACGACCTTGTACAATATATATATGATTATCCACAATTATCATTTCTGCCACAAGATTTTCAAAAAAGAAAACGCGTTAAAAATGTTGTTCCTTATTTTGAACGGTGTTGTGCTCTTAGAGCTAATGGAGAACAATGCACTAGGAGGCAAAAAAATAATCCCAAATTTTGCGGAACTCATATTAAAGGAACTCCACACGGTGAAATAACACAAGCAGATACTCCAAAAACACATACTAAAAAAACTTGTTGGGCGCAAGAAATAAAAGGTATCATTTACTATATTGACGGAACAAATAATGTATATGATACAGATGACATATTAGGAGAAGCCATTAATCCTAAAATTATAGCTAAATATACCAAAGAAGGAGACAACTATAATATTCCCGCTTTCTTCAAATAATTTATAAATTATTAAACTAATAAATTATTTTTCATCTTTCTTTTTTGGTAATGCCTCCTTTGGTATATTATTCTTTAAACAAGTAGTTATAAATGTTACTGTTGGTCCACAATCATATATTGTTCCAACATACATTCCAGCACTAAATCCTACTAAAAATTGCCACATAATATATAATAACTCTAGATTAAAGTTAGACACCCCAATAATATCGATATACTTGTACCTACATGCCATAAAGCGTGAAATTGTAAATTTTTTGTATAACTACAATAAAATTGGTCTAAAACCCATAAAATCATAGATATTATAAAAACCACTCCATATGCTTGGATTAATAGTTTCTCTCTAGTATTTTTATAAGATATGTTTGATAAAAAGAAAATATATAATTGAAGTCCTAAAAATAATAGCACAAAAAAATGAAATTTTACCAACATAAAATAACTACAAATTAAAAAAACAAAAAAAAGATTATTAGTTGTTTTATTTCTTCGTCTACGAAATTCTACAATTACATCATAACTAAAACTTAACATTCCACATTCATCCACCCATTGACCATATCTCCTTAATGTTCCGTGTAATAACATTGTCCCGACTCCTAAAAATAATATGCTATTTGAAATCTTTTTTAATTTTGTAAAATTTCTCAATATTAACCCTACAATTATGTAACTAATAGCACTCATAGTATTATAATATTCTGCTACATACGACAGAACATTATATTTATCTTCGCAAAAAATCACCGAAGCATCTGGTTCTCCCCAATACATTATTGGTTTATCATGTTTAGTATTTTCTAAGTCACTTTCATTTATTTTTTATGTTTTAGCAAATTATATGCGTTCTATTTCAAAATTATTTTTTTTAATAAAATAATATATAATGTCTCGAAAAATTAACGCATCTAACGATAAAAGTAAAGCAGACCCTAGTTTTATTCCAGAATGGCATAAACAACAAGAATTAATTCTTAAGAGATGGAGTGAAATCGGTTCCAGTTATAGATATTTACACGATAAAGCATTTCACAAATTTAATAGACAAAATTTGTGGTTTGCATTACCTGTTATTGTTATTTCTACAATTACTGGTACGGCAAATTTTGCCCAAGGGTCTTTCCCTACAGCATGGAAAGATTATGTTCCTCTTGGTATTGGATTTTTAAACCTGTCAGCTGGGTTAATTACTACCGTATCTCAATTTTTACGTGTAAGTGAACTTCTTGAAGGTCATAGAGCAGCAAGTCTAGCATATTCTAAATTTTCAAGAAATATTAGTGTAGAACTTAGCTTACCTATTAAAGAAAGAACATCAAACGGTTCTGAATTTTTACAATCTTGTAGAGCAGAATTAGACAGGTTAGTAGAACAATCTCCTAACATTCCTGAAATGATCGTTAATGGATTCATGAAACGATTTCCAGAACCAGAAAAAGATGCGAGTGGAAACCTTTCTAATGGATATAACTTCTTCAGACCAGAAATTCTTGATATTAAACCTATTACTATTTATAGAGATAAAGAAGAAGAACTTAAACGAGCAAAAGAACTAGCTGAAAAAGAAGCATTAGAAAAAGTGGAAATTCGAAGAAAACTTGAGAAAAAATTATTAGAAGATAAAAAGAAAGAAGAAGATGCTATACATAAAAAGATAAGAGCCGAATTTGTTGAACGTGAAAAGAAAATGAAAGATATGATGGAACTAACCAGAATCAGAACACAAAAACAATTGGTAGAAAGTAAATTTAATTCATCTGGAATCGAAGATAGCATGGAAACGTTATTAACTTCACTTAAAACAAATGTTGAAGAAGTAAGTAGTTATAGTAGCGACGAAGAAAGCATTATTGGAATAAATTCTAGAACAGATATTATTTCGCCATTATCTAGTCCACACACAGAAAGAATAAATATAGTAATAGAAGAAACCGCACAAGAAACTACTGAAGAAACTACGGAAGAAACTCAAGATACAGTAGAAACTACTGAAGAAACTCAAGATACAGTAGAAACTACAGATAATAGTGGAAATAACATAGTTTAAAGATTTTTATAAAGTGTTTTAGACCAATATAAACCCATAAGATAAATAGGTAACACCGCATAAATCGGTCTTTTATCTTCTACTGTTGATAATGCGTTATAAGTTAAATAACTCATTATTGGTAATCTTATAAATGAATATAAGCAAAATTGTAACTTTTTCAACAACCTTAATTTTTTTGGGTCTTTGTTGGTTTTCAAATAATAATATACAAAATATGACGGCAAATTAGACAATTCCCCCCAAAACACTACTTTGTCTGCCAAATACATCGTAGGATTTTGATTCAAAAGATATATACTTGCTAAATGATGATAATAGTAAAAAACACTAGTAAAATTAAATTCTCTATATTTAATAGTATAAACCATATCATACGCAAAATATCCTGAACAAAATTGTTTTAATAAATAATAATTTTTATCATTACCTGATAATATATAAGATAAAGCTATTTGTGTTGCTGTTCCCGCGTGAAATAAAGCAGTGAAATTATTTGCCATATGACCGTTTAAAAACTCACTTTTTAATACATTATGTATCATATTGAACCCCATAAAACTTACACATCCATCCATCAATCCCATAGGTGATATTTTTCTTACTAACTCCATTATACTCATTTATATAAATATAGTTTTAATATTTAAATTATATTTATTAAGGACTTGATAAATCGCTATTTCCATTAGCTACTGTTCCGGCACTCGATAATGCTACTGCTTTTCCAATACCAAAAAGTTGTGAAATATTCCATCCCTTTGATTCAACATTATTTACTGCTTTTACACCAGCAACCGACACAACACTAGTTGCCGCCGAACCCCCTCCAGATTCATTATTATACATATAATAACAAGCAATTCCGGAAATAACTGTTGTTACTCCCAAAGCAATAGATACATCTCTGTTGTAAGGCCACATATTATAATTTAATATAACATTATTATTTTAAATTATTTTTAATTAACTTCTACTTTTATTTCTTTTGTTGATTTAATTTTTTTAATAATAAAAAATCTTAAATATTTTTTTTTTCCTTCTTTTGTATATCCATTACTTTTTCTAATTGGATCCATATTATAATTATTACTTTTCAATATTTGCCGAACTAAATTTAAAAGAGGCCATTTCTGCTTCTTTTCAGCACATTTTTGAAGAGCAGTTAAAGAACCGCTACTATATGTTTTTTTTATTTGAACCAAATCTTCTTTAATATTTTCATATTTTTCATTATTTAATAAAGTTTCTCTCGGAATTAACATTCCATCCAACATTTTATAATCTTCGAATATAATTCCACATTTATTTAAAAATTTCTTCACCATTTGCTTGGTTTCAGTCATATAAATAATATTATATATTATTCTTTAAGTAAAAGTTAGGTCTTATTTTCAACTACTTAAAAAAAAGCACTAATGGTTGTTAAAAGAATAAAAACAAAAAGTCGTTGTATATTGCATTTTGGACATTTTAAAAATGTCCATTTTTGAAAATCCCGATAAACTTTTTTCAAATTTTTGCAACGTTTTTCATTTTAGACCATTATGTAGGAAATTTTCATTTTCTTCTATATTTTTTTGTGACGACAAAATTTTTTACTCCAAAATTTATAAGTAAAAAAAGAATTTAGGGGTTTTTTAATATAGCATTCTATATATACAAAATGAGTGAAAAAAACCCCAAAAAAAATTATGGTAACAAAAAAGTAGAATATTATTGTGAAAAATGTGACTTCTTAACGTCTAATAAAAAAGATTATACCAGACACCTAAAAACTAAGAAACATAATAGACCAAAAAAAACCCCAAAAACAGCACCGTCTGTTGAATATTGTTGCGTTGTTTGTAAAAAAAAATATAAACATCAGAGCAGTTGGTCACGTCATACCGTTAAATGTTTAGACATATATAATAAGTCTGTTGAATTGGAACAATCAATGCTAAAAAATATAGCATTGTCGGCTATATCAAAAAACCCCAAAAATGAAACTATTGAAGAAATGAACGAAAAAATCAAAGAACTTGAAAACGAAAAATCAAAAATTTCAAAGGATGAATTAATGATGAAAATGTTAGAACAACAAAATAAAACAATAGAGTTGTTACAACAATCTATCCAAACTACTCAAGAAATGTCTAAGAATGTAGGAAATAATAACAACAATACCATTTCAATTAATTTATTTTTAAATGAAAATTGTAAAAATGCAATGAATTTGACTGATTTTATACAAAATATGAATGTTAGTTTGGAAGATTTGGAATTTTCAAAAGACAACGGATTTGTAAAAGGAGTTACAAATATATTTACAAAACAATTACAAGATTTGGATCCAACAGAACGACCAATACACTGTAGTGATAAAAAACGGTTACAATTTTATGTGAAGGAGGACGATGTTTGGACAAAAGATACAAATAATGAAAAAATAGATAGAACTATTACAAATATTAAAATAAAACAAGTATTATCTTTAACAGAATGGGAAAAAGAAAATCCCAACTTTTTACAAGATCCCCAATTATTGGATAAATGGCAATATATGATGGCCAACATGTCCGCGGTAGAAGGCAAAGAAAAAGCAAGTAAAAATATAGCGAGAAATATTGCGGAAGTTATTAATATAAAAGACGCTATGCCGAAAAAATAAATTAATTTCATATATTATATGAATAATGATATAAGTTCAAATAATATAAATTTAGACGTTATTGAAAAACAGGAAGAAAAAGAAAAATTAGAAAGAAGATTAACAATAGATGTTCATGACCATATAATTGATAAGGCTTTAGAATTGGTGGATATGTCGAAAAATATACCAGATAGTGTAAGAACAAATATAAAATCATCTATAAAATTAAAAATAAATCCTACAGAAATAGATTTTACAGATTATGATGAATTGGAACCTATTGAATATTCAGACAATGAATTAGAAGAAGATTCATGTAAGTTGATAAAATACAAAAAAATAACATATACACAGGTATATAAAAGTTTAACAAAATTATATTTTAATGAATGTGAATATTACTCTTCAGCAATGGACATTTTAGCTTCTTATGTAAGAGGGCAAAAATTAATTTATATGGAATCTCATTATTATAGAACAAATCAATTGAATAAGTTGATGTTACCGGCAATATTTTTGTCTTCGTTGGCCACCGTTTTATCTGTAGCATTTGATGTTTTATCTTGGGGAGCATATGCATTATCTGGGTTAAATGCGTTCATATCTTTTTTATTAACAGTTGTTAGTTATATGAAATTAGATGCTCAAGCAGAAGCACATAAAATATCAGCACACCAGTATGATAAATTACAATCTATGTGTGAATTTAGCTCAGGTTATTATTTAATGTTTGCGGGTAAAGATGGTACTGTAAACGGTATTAATAATAAAACAGACACTATTAGTAAAAACGAAGATGAATTAGCATTAACACAAAAAATTAAAGATATTGAAACTAAAATTAAAGAAATTAAAGAAACAAATCAGTTTATTGTTCCTAGAAAAATCAGGTATTCCTATCCATATATCTATAACGTAAATGTATTTTCAATTATAAAAAAAATAGAGAACACACGAAAGGATTATATTACTCGTTTACGAGATATATCCAATAAAATAACATTTACAAAAGTTCATCCAAATTGGGATCATCATCAAAAAGAAGTAAAATTAAAGAAATATTATAGAAAAAAGAAGAAAATATTAAGTACTATTTTGTTATTAGGTACAGCATTTTCCATTATAGATCAGTTATGGAAAAGAGAAATGGCTATTGCGGAGGACAAAAGAAATCATTGTTGTAGTAGATGTTGTTATCGAATGCCAAGGGATTTACGCGAAGGTAATAAATTTATAGATTTTGTATTAGATCCTTTTAGAGATTGGAAACCTATAGTTGATGTTGAAATTAACAGTGATGATGATGATGACGACGATAGTGATCACGATATAATGCAAAAAAGAGGTTCGATGCGCATATTTGGTAAGCTAGGAACAAAAAAACTTTAATAAGCGTATTAATAATATTAATAATATCCAGGACACAATTCATTATTATGTTGGTTCCATTCACATAATGTATTCCAGAAATATTTATTGGTTATTTTAACCCAACCATAATATAAAATTATATCTCTAGAATGCCAATGCCTAGCTACATCAGCGGCAGTTCTTTCTGGAGTTATTTCAATAGCAAATAATTTTAATTTCATGAAGTCCATCTGCAAGCGACCAACAAAATTATGTGTTCCTCTTCTCCAAATTCTTATTTCATCATTTTTTTTAAAGTTGTGCCAGTTTGGACTATCAGCAATTCCAGGTGTAAAACCAGCAACTACTTTTTTATAGTATATTGGTCTATGGTTTGTTAACATTTCTTCATGACAAGATAGTAAGTTATCGTGAAAATCTGGTGCATAGGATAGAATTAAATCTATAATTTCTTCTGGTAATTGAGACATTAATAAAAAATTAAATAGTATATAACTATTCAATTTTAAGGAAATTTGATAGTTATAAATAGAGTTAAATATTTTTTTTTAAGGTAAAAAAATTTTTATGGGCCATTCCAACTCGTGAATGCTTATATATTTTTCTTATTTTTATTTGTTTTTATATTTTTATTTTTTAGTTATTTGGATTATATACGGGAACTAGCCTATCATATAGGCCATCATCTGCTGATTCCATAGTGTCGCTAAGGTAAGCTAATACAGCCATCGCATAGTTAGACCCAGCGTTACCCCAACTTCTAGTGCGATTTGCTAGTATAGTTCTAGCTGGGACTACGTTATAACTATTCTGTATATTGCGATTAGTGCTTTCAATAATAGCCCTAGCTAATCCCATATTAAGATGTCTACGTAGTCCTCGTTGTCCGGCGGCTTCTGGAACAGTAGCTCTACACATAGGACAACTGTTGTTCCGTTGAAACCATGTTAGTATACACTTTGTACAGAACGAGTGCCCACATTCTAATGTAGTCCTAGCATTAGGGATCTCACTATAGCAGATACAACAGTCCTCCTCCTCCTCCTCTTCAATCTTGACTTGAGGCTCCAATGGTATATCTACTATAGTAACCATAGTAGACTTCTTCTTCCTTCTGGTTTTCAATGCTACGCCTTCTGGGTAGAGTTGGGTAAATAAGGCATTACCCTCTTCAGTCCACTCGTTAGGGTGGTGTTTATTTACCTTTCTCGTAGTCTTATGAATTTCAACCCTAAGGTATCTACCATTTTTGCCCTTGGGGGCACTAGCACCATTACCCAATCGACGAATTGTAAGAGACGAATTACGTGGCATATTTTGTAGTTGTGTGTAGTATTTGATAGTAAGTTTGTATATTGATAATTTATGTCTGTTTATAGACTGAAAACCAAAATCTTCAATTTTGCCTTATGAAAGTTAGGGTTAGAAATTAAGTTTTTAACAAGTCAAGCAAGTCAAGTACAAATTTTCTGAAAATTGAAATTTTTGGTTTTCAAGATATCTCAACTATATACCAAGCAAAAAACACTAACTGAAAATAAATTCAAACAACAAACTCAAAAACAATATGTCTTCTACTGGATTCACTATTACCCTTTCTGCCGCCACGTGCCGCAAACATTATGGAGCAATCGTCGATGAGCTTAAAAATCGCCTCTTCACAGAGGAACGTACTTCTATTACCTCGGAGGAATTCTCTTCTGTTGTAGAAAATCTTATGGCTGAGGTGGGCAAGAAAGCCGCGTCTGAACCCAAGGCCAAGAAGGCAAAGGAACCAAAAGGTCCAGGAGTTCGCGAACAAGCACGTCAAGCTGCTCTTAAACAGTTGGCCGATATTGACGCTGAAAAGGCAGTTGAACTTGCTGAAGCCAAGACCGTTGATATCAAAAAGGCTATTAAAGCAATCAACAAGGCTAACAAACCCGCCAAGGTCAAGAAAGTTTCTGCTACATCCCAGTATCCTAAAACTGAATACACTCATCGACCAGTAAAGGTTGGTAAGGTATCTCTCGAGGGAATCAACGGGTCTAAACTTCGCGTAGCAATCAACAAGGAGACCCGCAAGGTTCATCGCCTAGTGGTTGAAAACTGGAGCGAAGAGGCAACTGCGAAGCTCAGTGAAGTCTTCACTGAAAAGGAAGGTGAGATGTATGACCTTCCAAAGGCAAAAAAGGCCAAGGCACCTAAAAAGGCTAAGGCACCTAAAAAGGCCAAGGCACCTAAAAAGGCCGAGGAACCAAAAAAGGCGGATGATGTAGCTGAGGCTAAGGCTGAAGAGCCAACTAAAAGTCAAAAGGACCTTATTGCTTCACTAGTAAGCAACGCGGCAGAAGATGTTCTTACAACTGCTCCAGCCAAGGTTGAATCCAATGTTGAATCCAAGGTTGAATCCAAGGTTGAAGCCAAGGTTGAAGCTAAAGTTGAATCCAAGGTTGAAGCCAAAGTTGAAGCCAAGGTCGCAACTAAAGTTGAAGTGGCCGATCCACAGGTTCAAGAGGAACTCGAAGAGGAAGAACTCGATGAACTCAGCGATAGCGATAGCGATAGTGAAAGCGATGACGACGAGGAAGAAGTCGAATATGATGAGGATGATGTTGAAGCCTTTCAACACGATAGTCTCAAGGACGAAAAACTGTTCATCGACAGCGAATTTAGAGTATGGAATGAAGACCAAGAGTTGGTAGGAACATACAACGCTGCTACAGATACCATCTTCTAATTAAATACAAAAACAAATAAAAAGTAAAAAAAAATAAAAAAAAAATATAAAAATAAAAAAAAATAAAAGCATTCAAGAGTATGGAATGGTCATAAAATTTTTTATTGACTTCATTTGTTTATAATTAGAAAATTGAACTTTTTGGTTTTCATATGTTATTAATCATACCCAACAACAAACAAACAATCAAGTCAAGAACAAACAAAACCAAACCAACCCAAACAAACATGCCTTACAACACCAACGGAGGAAGTCACCGCGACGGAGTTAGCAATGAGAAGAAGATTGTGGCCCATTTGAACACCAGCAACGGCGAGTCTCTGAATCTTCACACGCTATTTGGACAGGAAGGCCTCCAATTCGTCCAGATAGGAGGAACCAAGTCCGTAAGTGATATGGATATTCTTACCGCGACAGGAGATAAGGTCTCAGGAGTTAGTATCAAAAATCACAAACAGGGTTCATACGACTATGTGAATACCAGTAAACTGGGACAATATCTCCCGGAGAGTGTGGTAACATCCATCAAGACTGGTATTGCTGCTATTAAGGCAGAATACGCCAGTGATGAATCACGTCTTCCAGAGGCTCGTCGGGCCGTTGAGACGGTACTGGAAACAGCTTTTGCTCAAATGAGCAGCGATGTTATCAAGAGTATCCTTCAGGTCATCAACGTTCGCAATCCGAAACTGGTTATGATTAACGATATTAAGGATAAGAAACTCAAGTGCTACCACGAGTCGTCATTCACAGAATTGTCTGCTGAGCCCTACAAGTCAACAAATACTTATGCTCTCAAAACAACTCGGGCTAAAAGTAGTCGCCAGATTACTCGTAACGGAGAGGTTACCAATTTGCGCATCAGAATTGTCCTCAACAATGGAGTGACAGCACTTCTAGGCCTCTCTAAGTCAAACAAGTATTCCATCCCAGTAATCAAGATTCAACAAGATAAGGTGAATGCGGTCCTAGCAGAAACAACTATGTATTCAGAGTGCGATTTTCAGTAAAAAAACAAAAAAAA
>VMHT01161454.1_pt1 | contig 10319 bp, 7 predicted proteins | sample 4693611 | NCBI WGS metagenome assembly VMHT01 (sample SAMN12280063, study PRJNA550983) | marine metagenome | isolation source: seawater sampled from same location over 5 years 0.02-0.2 micron viral filtrate | place: USA: collected off the coast of southern California halfway between the port... ...
TACATAAATATCTTTATTATTATTTACTTCATTATTTAAAGTAGAAAAATTTTTAATGTCATTATATTTATTATTAAAAATATTATTATCATTTATTTTATACCAAGATGGATAGTATGTATCGTCTATTTTTTCTTTGATATTTATAATAATAACATCTGGATTTTTAAAATACTTAATTATAGTTAAAAAATTTTTTATTTTATTATATAAACTTATTGTTCCTGTGTTATTAAGAGATACTATTTCAACATTATTAAAAAGAGAATAATATAATTTTTTTGTTTCAAAATCTAAATCCAAATATAATACTTTTACACCAAGTAATTTATAAATTTTTCTTATATATAAAGCAGATTTATATCCGTGTTTATTTACATCAGGATCAATAATAAATTTTTTATTATTATATTTATATAATTCTTTTAATATAAATTCTGGTCTTATTTTGTCAAAATATTCATAATCTTTAAAAATTTTATCAGTTCTGAGATATTTATTATGTAATATATAATTAATTGTATTTAATACATTTATTTTTTTATTCCATTTATTAGATTTTTTTAATAATAATTTACGACTTTCATCACTATATAATAAAGCCATTAAAATACTATTAAACCAACACGTTGGACCATATTGTTTTAGTGATATAATATTGTCACAATTTAAAGTCATTTCTATTAAATATTAAATATTAAATATTTAATATAATAAAAATTGATTTAATTTATAAATATATTAAATTAATAAAATGATTATTATTGATCATTTAGAGGCAAATATTACAAATAATAAAATAGCTGGTTTTGATTTAGATTGGACTTTAATAAAACCTAAAGAAGATAGAATTTTTAATAAAGATGAACATGATTGGGATTTATTATATAAATCTTGTTTAAATACATTATCAAAATATAATGAAAATGGATATACAATTATAATAGTAACATATAATACAAAATCTTTTAAAGTTAAATTAATTAATAATTTTTTAAAAGATTGTAATTTTCCAATTTATGTTATTATTTCTGATAATATAATATTAAAAAATTTTAATTTAATAGATTATTTAAATGTAACTAATTTACATACGGATAGTTTTTATTGTGGTGATGCTGGTGGTGAAAAACACGATTGGTCTGATATGGATATAAAATTTGCTACAAGAAATTTAATTAAATATTATAGACCATATGAAATATTTAATGATAATTATATTTATCAATTTAATGACTTTAGCGAAAATATAACTGAAAATATTATAATAATGTGTGGATCGCCAGCATCTGGGAAAACAACTTTTATTAATAATAATCTTATGGATTATAATATAATATCAAGTGATCAATTTAAAAGTAATAAGAATAATATGAAAAAAAAATTTAAAGAACTAATAGCAAACGGTTTTGATAAGATAGTTATAGATGCGTGTAACGCATCTGTTTTATCTAGAAAATTTTGGATAGATTTAGTACCTGAAAATTTTAATTATAAAATAATTAAAATTAATGTGGATAAATGTATAGCTATAGAACGAAATGCTAAAAGATATAATAAAGTACCTGTTATTGTAATACATAAATGGTTTAAAAATTATGAAAAATAGAAAATAAATATATAAAAAAATGATAGTTTAAATTAAAAATAAAATAAAATATATGAATAAAATATGTTATTCGGAATTATCAATAAAATTAACAAATGAAATTAATAAAATAGAAAAAAAAGATAATGGAATATATTTCACTCTACCAAAAACAATTAATACAAATATTAAAGCATTAGAACCATATATGAAAAATATAAAAGAAATATTAGAACCATCATGTGGTTCGTGTGAATATATATTAGAATTAAATAGACAATATGTTGATAAAAATATTAAAGGAATAGAATATAATAAAACAATATATAATTCTATAAAACCTTTGGAAAATAAAAATATTAAATTATATAATATAGATTTTTTAACTTATGAAAGTGATAATAAATATGATTTGATTATAGGAAATCCACCATATTATGTAATGAAAAAAAAAAATATAGATAAAATATATCATAATTATTTTGATGGAAGACCTAATATATTTATTTTATTTATAATAAAATCATTACAATTATTGACATTGGATGGTATATTAAGTTTTGTTTTGCCAAAAAACTTTTTAAATTGTTTATATTATAATAAAACACGAAAATATATTAAAGATAATTACAAAATATTAAATATAATAGATTGTAATGATAATTATATTGAAACACAACAGGAAACAATAATATTAATTATAAAAAATATAAATAAAATAGATATAGATAATACAGAATATACTTTAGATATAGGAAAATTTACTATATTAGGAAATCCTGAAAATATAATAAAATTAAATTCTTTATTGATTAATTCTTCAACATTAAGTAAACTAGGTTTTAAAGTTTATGTAGGAAATATAGTATGGAATGAGTGTAAAAAAGAATTAACAGATGATAATAATAAAACATTATTAATATATAGTTCAGATATAAAAAATAATAAATTAGAAATACAAAAATATACAAATGAAAAAAAAAAAAATTATATAAATAGGAAAGGTGATAAAGAACCTTTATTATTAATAAATAGGGGATATGGTGTGGGAAAATATATGTTTAATTATTGTTTAATAAATATAAATAATGATAGGGAATATTTAATAGAAAATCATTTAATATGTATAAAATATATTAAACATATAGATAATGATAGATTAATAAATATTTATGAAAAAATAATTAGATCATTCGAAAATGAAAAAAGTAAAGAATTTATAAATTTATATTTTGGAAATAATGCTATAAATACAACTGAATTAAGTGAATTATTTCCAATTTATGATATTTGAAATGCGGGAAAAGCAATACCATTACCATTTTTCCATCTTAATAAAATTTTCATTTCAACTCCACTTTTAGTAACTGCTACATATCTGTTTTTTTCTTTTTTATAATTTTTAATTATATAGTTATCTAAATCTACAGTTTCAAAATATATATAGTTATTTTTAAATAACATATAATATTTATTTTTTTGGCTTTCTAATAAATATTTATTTAGTTTATCTATATTTAAATCACTATTTATAATATAATTTTTAATACTTTCATTACTATTTTCTATCATTTTGTTATAAAATTCAATATCATTATCTATACCTGTAAATTTACTACTTTGTTTACATCCATTATAATATTTTTTTTGTAATTCAATAATACATTTTGGTTTAGGAGAATGAATATTTTTTAAATATTCAGTTTTTAAAGGTAATTTAAATCCATAATCTTCTATAATATTTAGATAATTATCATAATAGTATTCTTCGTAACTACAATTATTATTAATATATTGTGATGGTTTCATTGGAGAAACAAATTGTGGTGTTTTTGACACACATTCTACATTAAATTTAAATTCAATATTAAATTCTATAGTATCATTTATTATTATATTAAAATCATAATTATTATTTCTACCAGCTTTATGTAAACATTTAATATTATTTATAGTAATATTATTATCAAAATTTAAACATATATTTTTTATATATATATTTAATTGTTCTTTCAATCTATTCCATCTGGGGGAATATTTATAATAATTATTAGATATTTTATTATTTATAATTGCACAAATTATATTTTCTCTAACTTTGTTATTGTGATCATTATTACATCTTGTAGATAAGTTAAAAGCATTTATATTATTGTAATTGATATATGTTTTGTTATATAATATAGTTTCTAAATTATTAAGTTTAAAAATATATTTTTTAATAAATTTGTTTATTATATTTATTTTTTCTTTTAAAATATTTTTACAAGACATTTATTAAAAACTTAATAAATTTTTTTCATTTTTTTTTATATTTTGATAAATATATATTTAATTTTAAAAGATTTAAGAACTTAATTAATATTAATATTAAATGACAAAGCAAGAAAATAATAATATAATTAATTATGATGAGATAAATTTTGAAATTATAAAAAATTTAAGAGGTTTTCCTAGCAATTTAAATATATAATAATATTTTTTTTATTTTAATATATTAAGAGTTATAAAGCAATTAATATAATAATGTCTGTAAAAAGAGAGAAAGAAATTTTTACAAAATTAAATAGAATTTTAAAAAAAGATGAAACACTTAAAGAAATTACTAAATGGTTAGAAGGTTTAAAACTTTATAATTTTCCAAACGGAAAAATTCCAGGATTATTAAATAGTTCAAAATTAAGTTTAGAAACAGCAACTGAAGAAGGAGGTTATAATTTAATTTTAAAATGGATTTCACTTAATTTAGATAAATTTGATGGATTTGATTTTAATGGTATTCCACCAAGTATTGTTGCGGGTAATATTAGTATTGATTTATCAAATATAAGTGCCCCACAAGATACAGATGCAGGTACAAATATAAGAAGTCCTAAAAAAACATTTAAGACAGAAGAAGATGTTAAACGATGGATTAGTGAACCAGAAACACATCCTATAACTGGTTTAAAAATGTCACCAATGAGTTCTACTTACGCAGATATATATGAAAAAGCTTATAAAATAATGAAAAAAATAAAAGGTAGTAGTTTGCAAACCAACAGATGGGTTTATACTAATTTTCCAAAAAATCATAGATTATTTGGTAATTTAGATTTTTTATATCATATTTTTATTGAAAATGAAAAAGAGCCTAAATTTGATAGATACTCTATCTACTCTGTCACAGATAGTGAAGGGTGGTGGGAAGTGAAAATGAATTATGATTTATGTAAATTACTTCGAAGAGGTATAGAAAATACTGAAGAAAAAGATAATGTTCTTGATACTGAAATTGAATTAATTAAAAATAGATTTAATCTTAAACAAATTTCGGGACACTTATCTAATAATTATACTGAAATTCTCGCGTCTATTGACTTATTATTTAAAGAAATGATAAAAAATCTTATTAGTGTATCTGTGCGACCAATAGATTTTAAAAAGTTAAAAATAAGTGATATAGTTAAAGTCATAGAAGAAGGTCACTTTACTAAATCAGCATTGTTGATTATAGATTTAATGGAAAATTATAAGTTTAGCAATGGAAAAATAATTATAGATTATATAAAAGAAATTGTAAATAGAGTACCAGCATATTTAAGGTCTGTTTCTGATATACCAGAATTTAACAATGCTATAAATGTATATGATAAGTATAAAAAAACTTATAATGACTATCATAATTTATTAGATCCAAATAGTGGAATTGTTGATAACTATGAGGATAAAAAATTTGATATAATTGAAGATCCTCTTGATGATTATTTTAAAAAATATGAAGAAAAATTTAAAAAAATTAAAAGTCCTAAATTTAGTACTTTAATTGATTTAACAAGTTTTACACCTATTCCAAATAATAGATTTTTAAATGATAAACAATATAAAAGTTTTAAAGAGTTGAAGGATAAAATGGAAGATGAGTACAAAAAATCAAAACTAAAATACGAAATGAGTATTTGGGAATATAAAAGTATTAAAGAAACAACACCAACTGCTAAATCTCCCACACCTCCTAAAAGACCTACAATTAAATTAGAAAACGGACAAACATATATGTATGGAAATATAGAACCGAAACATATTAAAGATGAATTAGTTAAAGAATTTAGTTCTGAATATAAAAAGGTAAAACCATTAATTGACATTTATAATAAAATTAAAGATATGAGTTATTTAGAATTAATAAAACAAGAAACAGGCAAATTCCAAACTGAAGAAGCTAAAGAATTAATAAAAAAACATCCATTATTATCTATGAATAGGGAAAATATAAATGATAATTTATTATATGATTATTCGGGTGACGAAAACAAATGCAGTGAACCAACTGATATATTATCTAATGAAGAATTTGATAATGATAACTATCCTCTTGCTAAATTACAATTAATGGTTACATTGAAATTTACAAATCCTAATAGAACAGAATGTGTATATGCGCCAAAATTATATAATTTACTTGTAAGTAGTATAAATAACAGAGAACCATTTATAAATCCTATAACAAGAATTAAATATAGCGAAGAACATATTAATCAAGTTATGGATATTATGAAAATAGTAATAAATCCAGATATTGAAAGACCTATATTTTTAAAACCAATAAATGATACTGGATTATTTATTGATTATAAACCATTACGAAGTCAGACTACCGGAGGACCAACCTGGAAGCGCTATTTAAATTGGTATAATATTAGTATATATAGAAAATTTGGAGACGAAATATATAAAATTTATGATTTATGTACAATACCAGCTGATTTAGAATCAGATAATGATTTTGCTACAGCATCAACTGATTTAACCTCAAGTGTAATGTTATTTAGAATATTTAAATTATTTAAAGATGGAAGATTATTACACAATTATGTACCTCCATATTATATAATAGATGGACCATATATAAAATATGTAAAATTAATGATACATTTTAACAGATATAAATCCTCTGAAGATTGGATATATGATAGAGAAACCAATAGCGAAAGAGATAAAGGACAATTTATTGATATGTTTAAAAGGTATGCGAGCGAAATAAATAATTTTATATATTAATTATATTTATTAATAATAATGAGTACTTATAAAAAAAAAAATATTCAGTACCTAAATCTAAAATCCAATTTGAAGATGTAAATACTATTATTTCTGATAATATTATTTATTATGATATTGAAAATAAAGGTTTATTAAATTTTATTAAATTTAATAAAAATAAAAATAGTTTAAATATGTCCAAAAGTAATTTACCAGATAGCAAAGAAAAAACTTTTAAAACTAAATTAACAAATACGTCTCAAAAAAGTTTACCAAATAGCTTTAAAAATAAAATAATAAAAACTAATTTTCCAAAAACTTTGTAAATTTTAATAAATTAATTTATTTTTATATTATCATACCATTTATTATTTAAAAATTGGCAAATATTATTAGAATTATTTCTATATAACATTATCCATAATGAACAATTACCACTACCACATATTATATATTTACATTTAGACATTATAATTGTTATGGCTAAATAATATTTAGAAAATTCATTATTTTTATCTTTCATTATTTTATCAACTGTATTATTACATTTATTAATATGTCTTATTTCGTCATTAAAAATAATTGAATTATTAAAATATTTATTTTTCATAAGATTTATAAATTCTGTTTCATCACTTTGGATTAAAAATATAATATCTGGATTTAATTTTAAAATATTATCTGCATAATATATATAATCATCATAATTTGATAATATAGTTTCTGTTATTTTATCATTACCTCTATAAAACAAAACACAAATATTATTATAGTCTAATTTATATTTAATTTCAATATTTTCTATAATTTTAATTATATTATTTGATGGGGTAAAATATTTTTTAACAAGAGGGTTAATATTATTATAATCAAGTGTAGAATATATTTTGTATTGATCTCCGTCAGTAAAATCAATAGGTGTATTTATAATAATATTATTAATATTATTATAATTTTCAAAATAATCATAAGTTATATCGTTTGTATTACCAATTTTTTTATACCAATTAAATTGATTAGAACTATTAACACAATGTGGTAATATATTATTCTTATTACAATATATTTTAATTCCATTTAATTTTAAAGTGCAACATGAAAAAAATCCTCCATTATGAAAACTAATAACATTATTTCCAACTATAATAGAACCAGTATAAGACATTATTATTATATAATGTTATATTTTTTTATATAAAAAACATTAATAATTTTTATTTAAATTTATAAAAAATTTAACTTAGGTCAAAATTAGCAATTTTTTCACTTTTTTTCACTGATTTTTATTCTACATTATAGTAATACTTTTATATAAGTATTTATAGGTTTTTAAACATATAATTTTTTTTATTAAAAAAACTTAAAAAAAATTTGCTCAAGTGAGCAAATGAGCATTTTTCTCATAACAAATCCAATTTTTACTCACCAAATCATACACTATTGTAGTAATGGCTAATAATTGCTCACTTTATATATATAATTTTGACAAATAAAAAATAGCAACATTAACTAATATTACTATATTATGTTACTATAATGGTATATAAATATTGTAATGTGATATAAAATATAATTAGACAACTGGTGAAAAAAATGTTATCCCTAATAAAGAAAATGTCATCCCAAATGAAAAAAATGTTATCCCAAATGAAAAAAATGTTATCCCTAATAGATAAATTGAATAAAATATAATTATTTAGTATATATTCTATTTACGAACTTATATATATAGATTCTATTTCATAATTTTCAAAATAAAGTCTAAAAAATAAAGTTGGCAATATAAACCATTCCCGCTCTCCCTTACCACTCGCACCATATAATATTTAAAAGTAATGACCACCACATCACGTATCATAAGATATTATATTATTATATTTACACACCATTTATATATATATAATTCAAAAATAAATATAAAAAAAACATTAATAATTATTATTTAAATTTATAAAAAATAACTTAGGTCTAAATTTGCAATTTTTTCATTTTTTTAAACTAATTTTTATTGGACATTATAGTAATACTTTTATATAAGTATTTATAGGTTTTTGAACATGTATTTTTTTTTTATAAAAAAAACTAAAAAAAAATTTGCTCAAGTGAGCAAATGAGCAAATGAGATTTTTCTCATAATAAACAATGGTTTTTATAATTAAATCATACATGGTTATAGTAATAGCTCAATATTGCTCATTTTTTATATACAATTTAGATAAATAAAAAATAGAATTATCAATTATTTTATAATATTTATTTACTATAACGGTATATATATAGTGTAATACTATAATAAATATAATTAGACACTATGTTAAAAAAATGTTATCCCTAATAAAGAAAATGTCATCCCAAATGAAAAAAATGTTATCCCTAATGAAAAAAATGTTATCCCTAATAGATAAATTGGATAAAATGTAATTATTTAGTATATATTCTATTTACGAACTTATATATATAGATTCTATTTCATAATTTTCAAAATAAAGTCTAAAAAATAAAGTTGGCAATATAAACCATTCCCGCTCCTCCTTACCATACATATCATGAAATATTAAACATTGACAATTCTATTATCATATTGGTCTCATAATATATTATTATTTATTTACACCATACTAGTAATATTATTAATAAAAATTTTAAAATTTTTAATTAAATAATTTAGTAAAAGAGTAAGTAAGTAAGTGAGCAACCGAGCAACTGAGCAAGTAAGCAACTGAGCAACTGAGCAACAAATATAAAATTCTCATAATAAAATAAATATTTAAGATTTAAATATAACCCTAATATAGTAATGTCTCTAAAATCCTCAATTTTCATATATAAATGCGAGGAGTGTAATTATGAAACATATAAAAAATATAATTTAAATAGACACTGTCATGCTAAACACAATATTTATATTAATAATAAAAATGATAATATAATTAATAAAGAAAATGTCGTCCTAAATAAAGAAAATGTCATCTTAAATAAAGAAAAAGTCATCCCAAATAAAGAAAAAGTCATCCCAAAATTTATTTGTAAAAAATGTAATAAAACTTATAAAACAAAAAAATATTTATTTGAACATGAAACAAAATGTAATGGATTAGATGATTTAACTTGTTCGCGATGTATGATATCATTTTCAACAAGACAAAGTAAATCTAGACATATTTTAAGAAATAATTGTAAACCTAGAAGTATAAAGTATGCGAGAAAACCTAATTTTGAAAATATAAATACAAATTATAATATAGAAAATCAAAATAATAATATAGAAACACAAAATAATATAGAAACACAGAATAATAATATAAATAATATATTTGTTAATAATTATGGAAATGAAAGATTAGATTATTTAAATTATGATAAAATGTTAGAAATATTTAAAAAGTCATATGATATCCCTAGATTATTAACAAAAGAGATACATTTTAATAAAGAATTTCCCGAAAATAATAATATTCAATATAAAAATGAAAATAAAGCATTAATAAAAATTGATGATGAATTTATATTAGAAGATTTAAATACTTTAGCAGACGAATTAGTTAATGAAAAAACATCGCAGATACAAAAGTTTGCCGCTGATAACAAAGAGGATATATGTTCAAATATTGAAACACAAAAATATCAGGAAATGGTAGACTTATTATTAAATTTTATATTATTAAAAGAACCACAAGAACATTATAAAAAACAAATAAAAAAAATAAAA
>VMHT01033086.1_pt1 | contig 10318 bp, 13 predicted proteins | sample 4693611 | NCBI WGS metagenome assembly VMHT01 (sample SAMN12280063, study PRJNA550983) | marine metagenome | isolation source: seawater sampled from same location over 5 years 0.02-0.2 micron viral filtrate | place: USA: collected off the coast of southern California halfway between the port... ...
ACAAATGAGGGTGAATCCCTCAGTCTGCCCTCGAAAGAGCAGAGGGAGAGAGTCGTAAGAACTACTCAGATTCTGGTGGATAGGATTTATCGTCAGGATCTTTTCTAAATTCAACATCCTGAGCTTTTCGCTCCATATCACCATTTTCATCAAACTCATACTCATCACTATCTTTGTCGAAGTTATGTACCTCTTGAGTATCTGGTTCTTCTATATCTTCTGGTCGTAACCAGTCAGATAACTTAGTTCGGATACTGTTGAGGGTAGCTTTCGCTTTAGATTTAGTTTCAGGAGGTGCTGATTTATACAATGCAACACCTGATACTGAAAGAGCGATAAATGTCAGAGGAGGAGTAAGTCTCATAAGAATGTCAAAGATTAGAATTTTCCAAAGCAAACCTCTATATCGAGATCGCTTTGGAGGAGTTTTAGGAGTAATCATAGTTAGGACCAATGTAATCCAGATGATAACTGAATAACTTGTTCAGGAGATAAATGATTAGATAACTCTTTATTGTTAGCTGAATCAAATAACTTTAAAGCGAAGTTAGGGTCATTTGTATCACCATACTGTTCTATGTAATTTCCTTCTGGATCTCTTAATAAATTAAACTTACCCCAACCAAATAGTTTGAAGTTACTTGCTTTACTAAGATCTCCATCACCTTCAATGTGATCATGATAGTGAGCATACCAGTCATCTGGATACTCTTCTTTATACTGGTCTTCAATATACTGAAGACGATCAAAGGTATCTTCTGGCACGTTGATAAGCTCTGTAAGATTTGCAGTGTTATCAGTGTCAGGATATAAACGTGTGCCCATAATCAAATAAGAATTAGGATAAGGAACATAAGGAACTGAAGTTTTAACATGGTAGTTAATGTAAACAACAGAGGGTGAAACCCTCAGAGAGCCGAAAGGCTCTGAGAGAGTATCTAGAAGGGAATTTCAGGGTCATAATCATAACGATTAATCTTATAACCTGGTAAAGGTTTAAGACCCATGTCATATTCATCCAGTTCTTTACGAACTTGGATTTCATGAAGTGATCTGGCAACACACTCAGCCATGTTTGGAGAGTGTTTAGTAGTTACTGGAATGAAGTCAGGAACTTCACTCATTTGATACTCAGGATCTTCATGATAACTGCTTAGTGCGTAGTAAGTTAAAGCCATGTTTAGGGTATAATAAATGTATTGGAAAGTAAATTTAATTCAAATTAATAACATACGATAAAATTACATAAGAATTAAATTCAACAATAAAATTAATAATTCACGTTCTCCACAGCTGCTGCCAAATGTATAAGTTACATCCGACGCATCTCCAGGCGAGATCGGGCGGCAGACCCTCTTCTATAAGTAATTTGGAGGGAAATCAGGGGTAAATACACTGATTTAAGGCGAAATATATACTAATTTCACTTGGAATTAATCCCTGGTCTGTACACTCCTAAACGAAGCAGGTAAGGTATTAATTCTTTTTTTTTCCTCGCAGACACCGCTGCGTAGGTATTACACCAGATGTCTCCACTATTTTTTACCCCAATTAGGGTCCCTCAACGGTCTTTTTGGGGGTGAATCATAGGTTGAGTCCACTTAAAATCTTTATATCAAAGACATTTACCGATAAATGGTCATATCTCCGAACGATTTTTCACTCTGGGCAAGGTTAACAGGTAATAAGTACCCTTCCACTCCTAAAGAAAGAGCCCAAAAGGGTCCTGAAGTACATAATTTTATCCAGAATTTGGGTAAAGAAGGGATGCTAGAGGGAAAAGAGACTGAGGAACCAAAGAAAGAAGGAAATTTAGGTAAGAAAATAGCTAAAGGAGCATTAATCGCTGGTGGAATTGCTGCTGCAGTAGCTGCTGGTAGAGATGAACGTGTTCAAAACACAGTAAAAAGGGCTGCTGCTACTACAAGAACTAAAACAGATGACTTTTTAAGTAGTTTTGCCCGTCCAAGAGATGTTGATGTAGATATTGTTGATGCAACTGGCGATGTAACTCCAGATCCTTCAGTACAACAGTCAAATACAGCTCCAACTCAGAAAACTCAAGTCACAGTAGATGTAACTCCTGAGAAAGATAGCTTTACACCCCTGGTAGAAGGAAAATCCTCTTTCACAGAAGGAGCTGTTGATAGAGAAGATCCTTACGGAAGTCTTTCTAATCTAGAACAGAGAGTTGATCGTACATATGGAAAATATCTTAGTAATTTAAAACCAGAAGATGCTGCAACAACAAGAGCATCTCTAATAAGAGAAGCAGGAAGGGAAAGAGATTATGCACTTGGCATAATAAACTCTCGTGCAAGAGGAAGAACTGATGAAGATGCAACAATAACAGGTCGTAAGTTTGCTGGATATGATTTAGATCCTGCTGTAGGACCACAAACTCCATATAGAAAAGCTCTTGGTGAATTAAAGATAGCTTCACAGATACCAGCACAGGTAGATGAGCTTATAAGTCTTGTAAAAACCGGACCAAAAATAACATTACCTGAAAGTGTACAACAAGGGGGTGCTTTAGTACAACTTGGTACTGGAAATACCACGAATGTAATACCTACTAATCAAGGAGAAGTTGGTGGAGATTCATTAACAAATCAACATCTTACAAAGATGGAAATTGATAATGTTATTGATGATGCAAGAGAAATAGTTGAACAAAAACTATTACCAGGAAAACCAGATGTAGGGAATGTTAGTGGTCCAATACGAATAACAGGAGTTACAACTACAGGTCAACGAAGAACTGGAGCAGGTATAGAAACAGCTCCTACAACTCCAGTTGGAAAGTTACAAGAAAGAAACCCATCTTTAGCAGTTACAAAACTACCAAGAATAGAACCTAAAGAAGATGTATTTGCTGCTGCCAGTGATATTGGAACTGGTGAAGAAGTTAAAGGACAAATGTTGCAACAAGGACAGAACACAAGAGAGTTTATAGAAGATGAATTCTCTGAAGGTCCAGTATCTAGTGGAACAGCAATGCCTGGAAAATTTAGCACAGGAATTCCACAACAAGATGATATGGAATCAAGAATAAATAATTTACGTTTAGAAAATATGGAAAAGTTAATATCTGGTAATTTAAGTCCAAAACAAGCTGAAATTCTTGGTAAAAGGTTAAAACATGGGTTGATATATAAAAATAGTCCTAGATTAGCTCGTAGTCATGCTGATCAAATAACAGCAGTAATGATAGGAGATAGAGCAGCTGATTTTGGACCTGAATTTACTAAACTAAAACAGAACTTACAACTAGGTGCTGATTTTGATGAAATCATGCAAGATCCTAGTAAAACAACAGTAAGAATAGGTGGTGAAAATATTGATAGAGCAGACATTGAAAGACCAGCTGCATTTGGTCCTACTGCAAGAAAATTAGATGAAAGAGTACAACAAGAAAAAGATTACAGAGGAGAAGTAAAATTAGAAGCTAAAAATAATATGATGGCAATTAATCGAAGAGGACAAGCACTTAAATCTTTACAAGATAGTTTAAGAGCAGATGGTAACACTGCAGGGGTAGAACGTGTTGAACTTGAGTTAAATAAATTACGTGGTAGCTATCAAAAAGAAAGATCTAGAATTCCTGGCATCACAAGAAAAACAGATAAGAATATACGTAACTTATCAGTTCCTAGAACCTTACAAAACTTTGGAAAAGAAAGAGGTACGGGTTACAAAGTAGATGTACAACAAAGAGATGATTTAACAACAGGTGGATTCAATAAATTAGATCCTCAACTTGAAGTTAAAGTTATTCCAGATATTGAAAGAAAACAAGATACTAAACGAGTAATAGATACTGGTGGACTCGATTTTCCAGAAGAAGTAGAAACAGGTAAACAAGGGGGATTCTCTTTACAACAACCTGGCACTAAACTTGTAAAAGATAGGGATGGAGATCTTAGAGAAGTTACTGTTGGAGATATGACAGCAGGATCTAAACCTACTGGCATAGCTGGTGAGATTCAGGAGATTTACAAAACAGGAGATCCAACTACAGTTAAACAACGTGTTCAAAGTTATTTAAATCAAAAAGATCCTACAGGAGAACTTAGACAGGCTGCTAAAGAAAAATCTGAAAGCAGACCACTAAATGTCATAGTAGCTGGAGGTAGAGATTATTCTGATTACAATGCTGTAAAAACTAAATTAGATAATTTTAGATCAACTTTAAAACCTGGCACAGAAATAAATATTATTTCTGGAGGAGCTAAAGGAGCTGATAATTTAGGAGAACGCTATGCTAGTGAAAATAAATTAGGTATACAAAGATTTAAAGCAGATTGGAATGAATATGGAAAAGCAGCTGGTCCAATACGTAATGCAGATATGGCTGCAGAAGGAGATGTCTTAATTGCTTTCCCTGGAGGAGATGGAACTAAAGATATGATTAAAACTATGAGAAATAAAGGCAAAAGAGTAATTGGTGGTATTCCCATACAAAAATCAGATGCACCAAAATCAACAAGTAGTTCAGGTATAACAAGTGAAGAAGGTATAGGAAGAGCATTAGATGTGAATGCATTAATAGCAAAAAGAATGTCAGAGAAAAGAAAACAACAGGGAGGTTAGAATTAAATTCAAGAACATAAAATCATGACTAAATTTTTATTACCAATCGCAATCAACGTCATAAACAAAGCTGTTGATAAAATCCCAGAAGACTTAGATGAACTTCTAAAGAAGTTTCTAATATCTATCTTGAAAAAAGCTGCAGCTAAGAGTGGCAACAAGGTTGATGACTTACTAGTTGCACAACTAGAAAAAGCTCTATTCGAATAGTGGCTACTGTTAAAATAGATTTATCCAATGGCTGATAAATGGATTAAAGATGCTATCAAACGCCCTGGTGCTTTTACTAAGAAAGCAGAGAAAAGGGGGATGGATGTAAAAGAGTTTGCATCAAAAGTAACATCTAATCCAGATGAGTATGATACTCGCACAGTCCGTCAGGCTAACCTAGCCAAAACTCTAAGTAAACTACGTAAACGTAAAAAGAAATAACTATGTCAGTATTCGATTACAAACTAAGCCGTAGAGATCAACTGGTTAGGAAGGGTGAAGCCATAGATAATAATATAGATTTTTCTGGTAGAACTAATACAGACTTCACAAATAAGTTTGTCGCAAAGATGAGAGATACAAACAAACTTTATACCAGAGAATCACCTGGACAGTTTGATGATCAAAGAGCAGAAGTAGTTAGAAAAAATCTAATTACACAAGCAGATAACATGGGGCAGTTCAATGATCCCGGTCAACAAGTTAAGTCAGATGCTTTCTTAAATAAGTTTAGAAATTCAATATTAGTTAACGAAGATGAGAAGCCTAGCAGAGAGGGTATCTTAGAATACATGACAGGTAACCCGAAAGATGCACCAGTTAATGGTCAATTCCCAACAGATGGATTAAAAATAACATGACAAGTAGTTTTATTGGAAAGTCAGTAGTAGAAGCAGCCAAGAAAGCAATGCCAATGGCTGGTCAGAAACTCAGTGACTTCTTTGCTAAAGAAGGAGTAAAAAGAGTTACTCAACAAGCTGGCAATATAGGAAAACAAGTTGGTCAGTATGCTAAATCTACAGGAAAAGAACTTTATCAACGAAGAGGTGAACTAGCTTCAGCATTAGGTGATGACTTAACAGCTGTAGGAAAAGGAGTAATGAAAGGACCTGAAACTATAAAAGCCGGAGCAAGATTCGTAGGAGATGCAACTAGTAAAGCAGCAGGAAAAGTAGGAGAAGCTGCAGTTGGTGTAGGAGCAAAAGTAGGAGGAGAAGCTGGTGCTGAGGGAGTAAGAAATCTAGGTAGAATGGCATCTAGTCCTTATGCAGTGCAAACAGGGATTGGTGTTGCAGCTGAACAACTAGTTCCTCGTATAATGGGACAACAACCAAGATCAGGTTTAGGAGAAAGCTTTTTACGTCAGGGAGTAAGTCAGGGTATTGGTATGCCAGTATCTGCTGGTTTAATGGCTGGAGGAGTTAATCCATCAATCGCAACATTTGGGGGACAAATTGCAGGTCAACTAGCTGGAGCAAAAGCAACAGATACATTTCTCCCTGGTAAACAGGATTATCCTGTAAACTTTGGTGAAGGACCAACTACCCCTACTGGTGCAACTAAATTCACTGCAGAACCTGAATCAGCTCAAGTGGTAAGACCATCAACTACAGATCTATCTGGAGTACAAGCAAGAGAAGCATTATCAGAAAGAGATAAGTATGAATATAGATTGAAGATGGCTCAGATAGAAAAGATGCCCAGTACAGTAATGCATATGAGCCCTGATTCAAATAATCAAACTTTAGCCAGTCTTGCTCAAAGTATGATGAGATCAAGTAGTTATTAGATAAATGGCAGATATTGCTAACTATTTTTCGAACAGTAAAGAATTCGCAAAACAATTTGCAGAACCTATTCGAAAAGCAATTAAAGAAAACAATATTACTGAGAAGATTGCTCAAGGTTTACAGGCTACAAAAGGTTTTGCTGAGAAAGTAGGGGATCGTTTAGAAGGTGGATTATCTCAATCAGATTTTGGAACTCAGATGTATGGTCCAAGACTAAGACCAGATCAAAAACAGTATAGGCAAGAACAAAGAAAACAAGCATTTGATGATATACGTTTTGCTGATAACCCTTTAAAAGAAGCAGGAAAAAAATTAAAAGAAAATTTTAAACCTGTAGAAATTGTTTCTAATGTCACTGGTAATGTTGCTCTTACTAAACAAGCTCAACTTGCTACTAATAGACTTACAAATGCATATAGGATGGCATCGGATGCCGGAGTAAAAGCAAGTCAAGCTGTAGGAGTAGATAGTAATTTATCAAAAGCTGCTATTGCTGCTGGTGTACCTTTGCTTTACATGTCATTGTCAGGACAGATGGGTTCACCCTTAGATGGATTTAGACCAAAAGGTTATAAAGCAGTAGCACCTAGATCTAAAGAAGAAGATCCTACGGGTGCAATCCCACGAAACATAGTAGAAGAAGGAGCACTCAGAAATTTTGCATTCCAGAAAAGTCAAATGTTACCCTTTAAAGAATTTATAAAAGAACGTCCTGATGTTATGCCATCAACTATTGCAGACTATAGAAGGTATGTAAATCGCAAACCAGAAGCTGGTAATCGAATAGATATAGATCGAGATAAAAAAACATTCACTGCATATGGCGGACTTGTAAAAGGAACAGCTCGTGGATTAAATGATCCAGAGATTAGAGTTAAAGGGGTTCCAATAACAGCTACTTCAGTACTTGGAATAGGAGCTGGACTGGGAACTATAGCTGCTGCTAAGAAATACTTAGATCCTAAAGGTCTAGGACTTAGTAACATGCAACCTGTCATGGCTTCTGATATAACACCTGATACAAGTCAGGGAACAGGAATGAAAACTCACACAGAAATAAAAGAAAGATTTGATAGAGCTGGCAGAGAAATGCCACAAGGTCCATTACAAAATATTCTTGAAAACAGAAAAGAACAGGGAGTAGAAAGAGTAGCTGGATATGTTCCTAGAGTTGGAACTACAGGTGCTATCAATGATGATGGATCACCTAGATTTTATGCTCCTAGACCAAATGAAGATACTAAAGTCAGGATGCCTACAACTAAGTTACAAGAAAAGTTAAAAGATTTAAGAGCAGAAAGAAGCGGTCTTGATATAGCTAAAGAGGTTACTGATAAAAAAGGAGATCAATTAAATATCCCTGGATTGTCTGGTCTTGGTGATAGTAGAAGTCCTGGACAACTTCAAGCTGATGAGAGAGTAAGAGTACAAAAAGAAATAGATTCAACAGTTGATGCAACGAAACAATATGCCACAAGAAACCTTGGTAAAGCAGGAGCAAAGTTCCAAGATGCATTTGCAAGAAATCCCGAATTAAAAGAACCAGCTATAATTCTTGGTGGTACATTGGCTGCTCTTGGTACAGCTGCTGTAGCTAAAAAATTATTCCAGAAAGCTGAACAGGAAAGAATTAAGAAAGAAGACCCCTTACAATATAAGAAGTACAAACGTGGCGATTACACTAGAGAACAATGAGTCAATTCGGAAGCGGTATTTTTGTAGGAGGTAATAGTGGTAATAGCTTTATGCCTAGTGGAAGTAGTAGTTATGATTATATGGAAGGTATAGGAGCATTTGATAATAAAAAGGAAATTGATTTTGGACAGAAGAAAGAAAAATCAAGATATAGCAAGTTCTCCGATGCTTTAGCTTCAGCTAATGCTTATAGACAAAAAACTAAAGAAAAAGCAGAAATAGAAGATTCTGTAAAAAATAAAGATGGTAAAGAAACAAAAGGATTTAAAATCTCACCTGATACAACAGTTGTAGAAGGATATATGGACCCTGGATATACTATCCCTGGACAAAAGGGTAGATCTGTATTAGGAACAGTAGGAGCATTGGTTAGTCCTTTTGCACCTATAACTGGTCAGGCAATCGGGGCAGTTGGTGGTCTTACAGGTTTTTAAAAGATTACTGACCTTAAAATATTAATCAAAGGAGTTAATTAAAAAAAATGCCAGCAATACCATTAATACCACTAGCACTAGGTGCTCTTGGAGCAGGAGTAGGTTTAAATGAGGGTGTCGTTAAACCTATTAGAAAAGCAGGACAGAGAAAAGAGATTGATGGATTAGTAAAAGATTCATTAAGAGATCAGTTAGGAGATCCTACAAATAACTTTGGATATCAAACAGGTTATGGTCCAGGGATGTTATTACCTGGCAGTGGTTACCAATCTATTCTTCAGTATCAGAACCAGATGGGTAATCAGCAAAGAGAAAATATGATTAAGAACTTGTTAGCAATAGAACCAATAACAGATAGAGCAAAGGCAAGAGACTTCGAGCGTAATATGTCAGCTGCTAGATTCCGTACTCAACTTGGTACACAGCAAGGTTTAACATTACAGGGACAAAGAGGTGCTCAAGCATTAGCACAACAGGGCATGCAGGGGGCAACTTCAGCATTAGGTTCTAATTACCAATACCAGTAAATATTATGTCTGAAAAAGGACAAAACTTCTTACAAAACTATACTTCATTCATGCAGAAGAATACTCCATTCAAGAGTTTTGCGGATGCTGCATTACTGGGATATACAGACTTTGATAAAAAAGGTGATGATATACATCAAAAAAGAACAAAGAGAATAATTGCAGGTATTGGTGATATTGCAACTCAAAATAGATATGACTTTGATAAAAAAGGATCAAATGTAAAAATCGAAGCAGATAAGATAAAAGAGATGAATAAAGAATTAGGAGATCCTTATAACAGAAAACAATATAATGAAGACCTTAGAAATATGATGTTAACTGGTGGTGCAATAAGAGAGTATGAAGCTGGAAGAGAAGCTAAAAGAAATATGGCAGCAGCTCAACAATATTTTCAGATGGCAGGTGCAGCTCAAGAAACTGCTGCAAGAAGAAGATTAATGGAAGATCAATTCTCACCTACTAAGATCTCTCAACAAAAGTTAAGAGCACAGCAAGGTGAAGCAGTTATGATGAATGCTATTGCTAATCAAGGAAACACAGCAGTCAACATTTCTACAGCTGGACTTGCACCTAGAGGTAGAGCTGGTGGTAGATAAGAGTTTTTGCACTAAAATTAAATTAATAGATTAGATTTTTGTTATGGGAGGAAGACCACCAGCACCAAGAGTTGAATATATACCTGCTCCACCACCACCTGTTACGGTGTCTACACCAACGCAGTCTTTACAAACTCAAACTGAGTTAGCAAAGTTAACTGGTGAACAGACCAGGTTGAATATGGAAACTGGTGCTGATTTAGATCGTATCAATGAAGAGTTCTATACTGGTCAGGATCTGAGAAGATACAGAGCCAGAGGTGCTGAAGAACGTCTACTCTCTGAAACAAGAGGAGAACAGGAAAGAGCAACTATCGGTACTACAGGTGCAGAGACTAGAGAGACCAGGAGAACTGAGGGTACTGAAACCAGAGCAACTAGAGAAACAGAAGGAGCACAACAGCGTTTAGGAATAGCTGCTACAGGTACAGAAACCAGACGTACCAGAGAGACAGAAGGTGCTCAGGAACGATTGACAACACAGACCAGAGGTCAAGAGCAGAGAGCAACTGTTGGTAAAACTGCTGAAGAAACTAGAGCAACTAACTTGCAACAGGAGCAGTTTAGACGCTATAAAGAGAATAGAGATTTCCAACAGTCACGAGACGCTTACAAATCATAACCGACTGGTTAGATACTTTATCTGATAAAGAGAAAGAAACATATCTAGCTTTTTGCAAACAAACCAG
>VMHT01178333.1_pt1 | contig 10318 bp, 1 predicted proteins | sample 4693611 | NCBI WGS metagenome assembly VMHT01 (sample SAMN12280063, study PRJNA550983) | marine metagenome | isolation source: seawater sampled from same location over 5 years 0.02-0.2 micron viral filtrate | place: USA: collected off the coast of southern California halfway between the port... ...
CAGACTAAGCCTCCTCCGACTCAGAGGTCAGCTTTCATACAAAGCGAAGGCTAAATTGAGGCGGTTCACGGAACCCCTCTGAACACTTCAAGTGACGGTCGGCCTTCGCCACCCCGCTTGAACGTGTGTCGGGCTGAGGTTAGCGACACGCTGACCCTACCCGCGAAATTTTAAAGGGACCCTTCTACGTCACTGACGTGAAGCCCCTTGTTGCCTAGGGTCACAGACCTTCTCTGGGCAGCAGGTGTCACTGATACCCCGTTAATCGAACCTCGGTACCACGTACCCCGGTTTTGCACATAATCGGTGCCATAGGCACTGTAGTACCCCTATAGGATACCCACCCCTTTGGGCTCGCACTATGCCTGGGCTAGGTAGTCCTTAGCTATAAAATTTTTAGCTATATGTCAATGCTATCACGGATAGCCTACTAAGAGTTTTGGGGAAGCGTAGACATTCCCGCACCCCATGAGCTCATCTGGTTTGACTGCAATGGTATGCGATGTCTTACCCGTACACTCATAGCAGTACGACCGGGGTGTTAGAGTAACTTACTTGCCATCCGAAGGACTTTTGCTAGGCTGATCACCTCGCTGTCCATCCTGCTTTCGATCGGAGCTAGAATTTAGAGTTGACCTATCCTCTTGCCTGTCGTGAGCTGCCCTTTTCCTCACGACTGCGTGTGTATGTCCACACGCAGATATCAATTCGACCGCGAAACCACGCGAATGAATCAAGATTTATTTTCTTTCCTTAAGCAGCCGTCGTTGACGGCAGCTGCTATCCCTGAGACTTCTTCGCTAGTCATTGATGAGTTCGATTCCAAGTTGAAGGAATTCTGTTGTTGGCCACACGGGATGCCCGCCAATTTGAAATCGCACGATAATTTGATCCGCTTTCACTATCGTAAAACTAATGACTCTCAAGCGAAAATTGAGTTTCACAATATTTTATTGTTGTATCGTAACCATGCCATGATGGATAACTCAACAATCGCCGAGAAGTTCCCATACCTCGGCGAATACCTAGCCAGCGATCCTCTAGGGCTCGTGGTCTACCCTGATAATGAGACACGAATCTTTAAGAACGCCGCTAGATTAGTGGCCGCCAAGCAGAGCGCCGCTCTCTCTGCTGAGCCAGGGACTACTGACATCTCTCGTTATGCGCAGCCTGAGGTCACTGACCTGTCGCAGGAAACCGCGCGGGAAGCGCAGACCGATGAGGCAGCAGCAGCCGATTACATATCAGCTACTGTCCCTGCGGCTAAGCCCTCCGCTACCACCAAGAAGAAAGGTGGTAGTAAGAAGAAAAAGAGTAAGAGTAAGAAACATAAGACCACTTCCTCTGATGACCCTCCGGCAGAGCCGGTACCGCCGCCCCCAGCTCCCGCACCGAGCACGGGTGGAGACACACCCGTACCAGTTGAAGCTACGCGGGTCAAAACAGAGTTCGCTAGTGGCCTTGCAAAAATCCAACTTGATTTGTACCTTCTCCTGAGAGCCAATATCATGAAATTTATGGATAAAACGTGTCAAGGCATACTTGAGGCGCGCATAGCCACATATGAGCAAACCCATAAGCTCAAGAACCGCGATCGTATGGCGATCGGAAAACGCTATAGCTGGAAGCAGCTCAAGGATGACACCTACCTCATGTGTTGCCAAATGGCCACGCCTGGGTTCTATTTCTTACCTCTCTATACCACCCCGAGAACCAACAATCAAATTGTGAGCAAATGGTGCCATGTCATCCGCACGATACACACCAACCTGGTGAGTTTCGCGCCCGACTGGGGATCGCTATCTGAACGTGATGCTATGAAGCGGTTACACTCTTTCCTGTCGAAAAAGGAGATTGAAGTGATTGAGACCGAACTCCAAAACAATCACAAACAAGTTTGGGAACAGAATCACAAATCGGTGAGAGAGTTCTTCGCACGCACTACCCTCGCTACTGCGATCCAACTTATCAACGACATTGATGCTGCTAAGTTCCCACACGGATACGATCCTGTGAAACATACGCCAGATGCTTTGAAACAGACTCTGTACTCTCACGACGAGTTACAGAAGATGAAATCGCGCCGCGTTAGCGAGCTTCAGGCGATTAAAAATAAGCTGACCACCGCTCAGAATACGATAGCCCAGCTCGAGCAGCAAATTAAGTCACGCAACAAGCGTGGACGTAACTCTGGGAGCGAACCGTCACAGACTAACAAAACTCCCAAGAAGCCTAAGGCCGACCTGAGCGAAGGTTCCGCGCAATATAAGGCCCTGATGAAACCCGGCAAGAAAGGCGACTTACCGTGTCACAAATGTGCCAAGAAAGGCCTACGCCTATTCCATGACCCTGACAAATGTGACCCTGCCAAGCGCACACGCAATGCGCAGCGCCAAGCCGAACGCAATACGCAGAGTGCCGAGGTTTTTCCTCCCACGGATGACTCGAAGCGTCGCTACGCCAAATCTGAATATAAGGCTAAGGCGTGTAAATGGTGCATCAAGGAGGATTGCAAGCCCATGCACTCGATTCATCCTCCGGACATATGCTTTAGGCGTCCCGGAGGTGAATGCGATAAGCAAGGTGCTAAGTCTCGTGGAAGTCGAAATCGGCTGGTGCGAAAGCTTTTGCACGACCGCCTGAAGGATAATAACCAGGAGCCGGCCAGTAAGGGCAAAGGGTCCGAGCAGGCCAAGCGCGGAAAAACAGTCAGTTTTGCCAAGTTCACTGGTATGAATGAACGCGTAGCACCCACGGCTCCGACCACCGATGGCTCACGAGTCACCAAAACTGCCAAACGGGACCCCGTGACCAACGCGAAACCTAAAGGCGACGCACCTGTGGCCCGTGAAGCTAAGAGAATTCGTACCAAGGCCTATCCTAAGAGCGAATATGCCCTGGCACACCCTATGACCAACGACGAGCTTAAATTTGCTGTCCGTGAGAATAGGTCGTATGTTAACGCAGACCACATTCGTTATGAAATGGAATGTAAAGGCCACGAGAAGAACCTAATCCTTTTGCGCGAACGCATCAAGAGGAAAGAGGCTAAACACCAACATGATATCCGCGAGGGACTAAAGAAACTGGCGCAACCATCGGTTGCCCCTGAGTCAAAACGGTCGAGGCGCGACGCTAAGGCGAGTGTACCTGATGAGTCGTCCTCCTCCTATGACTCTGAATCTGAATCTGAATATTCCGACTCCCCGAGACGGAAAAGACCGCGTAGGAGCAGGAGATCAGAGCGTAGGCGCGGTCGTAGAGGCGGCAAAGGCCGCTCGCGCCGGAACCGTGATCGTAAAAGGCGCAAACGCGGTGGCAAACGCGGTGGCAAACGCGGTGGCAGACGCCGCCGTACGAAATCTCCACCCGCGCACGCGAGACCACGCTCACCGAGCTACGGTCTTCCACCTTCGCCAAAAAGCCCGGAAGCGAAACCACCTCCTTCGCCTAGTCCTCCTCCTTCGCCACCATCGCCTGGTGAGCCACCTTCCCCACCACTGCCCGCTTCGGCGATGAGTACGCCTCCTCGCTCAGCGAAAGCAGCAAGCGGTGATTTTGAAGGACCGAATTCTCCACCTTCGTACGAAACCATTAGGCCGGGTTTGGGACCCAAGAGTTATGATGTTGCGATGGAAGAATCGTGCCCAGTAACCCCTGACTCTCTGTATGACCAATTCCCGACCGATGATTCAGATGAACCACCAATTCCGCCTCCCTACATTATAGTTAGTGAGCAATCTGATTGCCCCACTAGACATGTAAACTTGCATGGCTGTTGCGCGCGCGTGCCGAACAGTGTGTGTGAACACCACACCCCTTGTTGTGATGCAGCCCTCCGAGGTAGCTTTCATCAAGCGCAAACGCAAGCCCCGCAAGAAGAAATAGAGGAAGGCGTCATAGACATCAAGGATATCCCTGACAACGCCTGGCTACCTGCCTGTAGTAGAGTAGCATCGAAAATCTCTATGCCTAATGATAAGTACAGCCCTTTTGTTTCCAATACGAATAAACGTCTCCCTAGTGAGACCAAAGGCCTACGCTTATTACAAGCATTCATGAAGTATAGAGATAGTAATGGTGCGATCCAAATGGGTCGAGTCAAACTCGACACTCAGTCGAATGGCTGCTACTCTCTCCCCGGCATAAGCCTACCTAGGCCATGGAGACCATGGGAACCTAGGACAGTCAGGGGAATAGGCGCCGATCTTCTACCGTTAGGAGATCCTCTCTATTTCACTGTCATGAAGGATGGCATACCTATCAAGGTTGACTCTAACGCACCCACTCCCGGAGTCCTGACAGACGGATGCGTCGCGCTGCTCGGTTTGGATGTGATATACAACCTAGGGATAGATATCGCATATGCTATCCAACATGAAAAGCACATGCCTGTGAAATATCTGTCGAACCAGACCACCTTGGTCGAGGACCGTAAGCTCGAAGCTTACGCCGAATACGGCAAGCGTGGACTCGCACAGACCATGAGCTATAAAACGTGCAACCTCTCTGAGCGTGTCGTCAAGCAATATCTTGAGACGCACCCAGATGACTATGTCAAGAAACCTATTGATATAGAAAGCGTGGATATATCTCCCGATCTCCCACGCCGCATACGTGAGCTAATAGTACAGCTATGCAAACGCTACGAGGACGTGTTCGCGAGCCACACCAACACGCTGCCCCCAGCGATGGAAGGCGTGGAACCACACATGTTTAAAATGAAGGAGGGTTTTGTGCACCGTATGGCACCACGACCCACCTTCAGCCCCGCTAGAGCCACGGCCATAAACGATTGGTTAGATTGGGCGTTGGAAGTCGGTTTGGTCGAAGAAGCGACTAACACCTCATATGCCTCTCGTCTCATCCTCGCCGCGAAACGTAAAGGAAGCACACCCAAAAGCGCCCCTCCCGACGGTATAAGAGTCGCTTGGGCGGGCGTTGATATCAATGAAGGTATCACGAAAACAGTTCCCACGTACACGGATGCGTGGCAGCAACTTTATAAGGTTGCAAACCTGATATATAAGTTTTCAGCAGACGGGCTCAAACAGTACTGGTCTATCCCACTCTGTAAAGAAGCACGCGAAATTACAGCCTTTTGGACCCCTCGTGGTCTGTTCCAATTCACACGCATGGTGATGGGAACCAAGAACGCTGCCACGGTAGCGCAGAACGCTTACACGAAGGCCACACACACTATGTTGCCTAAGCGCTCCTTCCCTAATCTTGCAAACTTTGCGGACGATTTCCTGGGAGGAGCTAACACTGGTGAATCACTGGTACAAGTGTTTGAGGATTTTCTCAGCATGTGTCGAAAAGCGAAAATTACCCTCAACCCTGCAAAGGTGAGGATAGGGTATGAAAAGGAGCAATTCTTCGGGTTGACCATAGACAAGGGCAAAATAGAACCTGCTATGCGTAATATCGACCCGGTCATAAATATGGTGTACCCTAAGAACCGTTCCGAGTTACGGTCGGTCATGGGGATCTTTAACCAATTCTCCTCTTTCATCAAAGACTATGGCAAGAGGAATAGCCCAGCCGCTATACTCAACGCCATCGTAAGCCCCAAAGCAGAGTGGCTGTTCACGAAACGTCACCGTAAGGCTCTTGACACCCTCAAGCGCCAAGTCCAGCAGGATATCCACTTATACGCTCCCAACAACTTGATCCCCCTCGTGTTAGAAACGGACGGTAGTGACGACGGTTGGGGTGCGGTGCTGTACCAGCTCGTGGATGGCGAGAAAAGGATCATAAAAATGTGGTCCAAGAAATGGGAAACAGAAGCGTGGCACAAGAAGCCGCCATACCATCGCGAGGCCAAAGCCTGGATGAACGGCATGACCCTCGCGCTCCCATACGTAATGTGCAACCCGTTTCCGCTGAAATGCTGGACGGATCACAGTCCTTTGACTTGGGTGAAACACACCTCGGGAAAGGGTCCTGTGAGCCAATTCATAATTGACACGCTGTCGCACGTCGACTACGAAATGCACTACTTGAAAGGCCAAGACAACATTGTTGCGGACGGTCTGTCACGTTTCCCCATGCTGGGACCGCAGGAACTCATGCGCACGGGGCTATCTAATGCCCTAGACGTACTCCTAGCGACACTACTAACGGCTGACGTTGACACCTCGAAAATATGGTTCGATGCGCGTAGAGATACTAAATTTCTACTGCCCAACATCTTCGACTGGTGTGACGCTAGACGCAAACTTGGACAACATCCATATAAACCTAGCAAAACTTGTTACCAAGATTCGCTATCTGTAAGTAAGCTAAATAAGCTTAAATATACACTCGGTATTTGGGCACCTCCTGCCGACCAAATCTGCAGGCAGATGAGCGCCGCCCTTAAACGCGGCACCCCATTCGCATGTCTAGTCCCAAGTGACCTGGTAGATCGCATATGTGTAAACCCTGCGGGCGAGGTACAACCAGATGTACAACACGCTGTGAGTAAGGCTGAGAAAATCTCTTTCTTATCGGCAGGTCTCACCTGGCTGATACACGGCATTAAGCTCTCTGGCACATACCAGCAAGTATATGTGAACGACAGGGTAACCCCTGAAATCGAGTTGGATATACTGATGAAGCAATTAGCTGATTCAGACCGAACTCCGCCATTGCCAGCGTGTAGAACACGCGCAGACTGGGTGAGAGAACAACAGAGGCACAGATGCGCTGACCTGTGGGCACACGAACCACGAGTATTCACGGTCCAAGATGGACTCCTAGTGTACGAACACAAGGAAGGGGAACCTTACCGTACTATTGTACCGAAGGCCCTACAGAAACCTCTTGTCAGGTACATGCACTACCGCATGTGCCACATGTCAGCCGGAAAGGTATTCCACGTACTAAAGAAAACCTTCCACTTCAAACACATGCATAAAGTCTGTCACGAAGTAGTGAGCGACTGCGCTCTCTGTAATCTCCTCAAAGCACGCATGAAACATGCGCACAAACACTTCCGTGCCAAACTGGCAATTCTACCCCGTACTTCGTACGGGGCCGATTATTATGCGGTTAAAATGAATAAGTTCGGGTACAATAACATACTAGGCATCATTGATCTGTCCACAGGACACCTAGTGCTGAGAGCAGTGCGAGGGCGCAACGCCCACAACACGGCTCACACTCTCTTTTATGACATCGTGCTAGAAAAGGGGGTTCCCCTGCGCTTCCATTCGGATGCAGCTAAGGAATTCCTCTCCACAGCCATGTCATCCCTGCAAAACTTGCTAGGCATAAGTAAGAGTGACACGCTCGCTCACAATCCTAAAAGCAATGCTAAAATTGAGCGAGTATGGGAATTTGTAGGCAGAGCCCTTCGGTCAATGACCCCGGAGCAGTACGCCCACTTCCACTTGTACATGCCAATCATAGCGCACGTGTGGAACTGTACGCCCGACTCTGATACTAAAATTACCCCTTTCGAAGCAGAGCATGGTATGCCGTGCCGATCAGTAGCAGAGAGTGTTTTGCAAAACCCCCCACCGGAGGGACTACCGGCTAGCGCCTCTGACCTCAAAACTATCGCTGTATCGGCCGCCGCTTTCAATGAAGTTATCTCCAATATTAAGGCAGTTGAGAGAGCTAACGCAGCTAATAAGCTCAACACCTATGGCGAAAACATAAAGGAGTACCGTGTGGGTGACAAGGTAGCGTTTTACCTACCCCCCAATGATGCGGAAGCACAGCGCATGGGTAAAAACCCCAAACACATGCTCCAGTACCAAGGACCGGCTGAGATAGTCGAGTCTTTGTCGAACAACAATACCGCCTTTAAATTGAAGTGCGGCAACCGTACGTATAAACGGAATATCATGCACATATCACCGTATACGTCAAACCAACGAGTACCAGCAGAACTCCAGTTGCGTGTGGACAACACAGTGACCCCCGGAAGTTTCGTTGCTGTACTTGACGATTCGAATGATAAGAAGTACCACATCGCCAAAGTATTGGACGTTGGTGAACAATCCACCACGCTACACTACTACGCGACCAGGGCACGACGCCTGAGAGACGCGATATGGCGACCCCTGTACGCTCACCCTCGCTCGAACGTGATCGTCATGGAACAACCGGACACTATAATCCGTAACCACCTGACATACACAGGAACGATTCACACCAGGCCCATAAATGACAGCCTTATCTTGCTGCCTAACATAGGCATGACAGACAGGCAACGCGTGAACTCGCGAACACGTCAAATCCTGGGTAGTAAGTCAGGGTACAAGCACCACATCCTCCTCAGGACGTGGAACCCTGCTAACGATGATAGAGCATGAGGAAACCGATACGGCTGAACCTGACACAGGTTCAAGCCTGAACAACATTATTAGTAGGACCCAAGGGTCCGCATAGACGCCCGGTTGAAAACAACTTCACCCATTTTCCAAGGGAGAACCCGAGGTTTAGGTGTTTAGTGGGTAACACCAAGGTGAACCCCACACAGTGCGTCACAGTTTTTTTTACTTTCACTGAAAATATTTTTTCCTATTTTCTTTTTTTTCTGGAGTTAGCTTACGACCGCACGTGTTGCAATCGACACTGGTGTCGACGATCTTATCGTCTGGGGGGCATGTCAGGCAGCCAATCACAACCCTTAACGGCCTACCTATGGCCGGCCTATGGCCGGCAGTTACCGACGGTTTCACCCCTCCGGCGAGGCGACGCAACTAGCTATTATTTCTATAGGCTAGCTATTAAATCTAGCAGGCTAGCTAATATTCATTTGTGTACTCGTAATTAAAGCTAGCTACTATTCTCCAATTTGCGGTCATCGTTTCATAGGTGCTTTGCACTGAGGTCTAGGCCCACAGGTTTCAAGCTTAAGCTATCCACTCTCTGACAAACTATAGTTTACTAATGGATGCAAAACATTCAGAATGTTAATCTTTTGAGCAAGGATACAACGCATGCAAACTTTGAGCCAAAACCATCGAGCCGTTTTTAAATGAGAACACTTTGAATTCTAAACTGCCACGTGGCACGAAACCAAATACCACGATCCAATTTGTCTCGACGTTTGCCAACAACTCATTGCCAAATGTTGAAACTTTCTATAAGCCGTTGAATAAATTTATTTGACACGCTTGCGAAATTACATAACAATTCGACAAGCCAAACGTTATTGCCATTCGAATCTCGAAGCCACACATTTGAATTTGAATTGAGCCAACTTTGCCATTCTGCGCGAGCTTCTAACTCAACAGGCAATGCTCATTTGAATCTAAAAATTGAATGAGCTATTAAAGCTAATTCTAATCCCTCTGTTGAGCCTACTCACGTGAATTCTAATTGACTTTTGGTGAAATTCCTAACTCACACGATGAGCTTACCACACTCACTTTTGACATTAAGAATTGCTGGCCCACGTGGCCGCCTAAACAACAGTGAGCCGGACTAAATGTCCAGAAAAACAGTTCCAAAGGTCAAGTTAGTCACCCTGAATCAGGGTGCATAAATTATACGGAGGGGAATCCCCTCCGTCAAAATCTGACCCGGTGGCCCAAGGGCCCCGGCGACACACAAACGGCCGCCACAGGCGCGCCTAGCGAGGGCTCACTGAGCCCTCCATATCAGAGTGGTGAGGAGAAGGCTTACGCCTCTCCCATACGCTCTAGTCTCCCTCACAGAGGGAGCCCAATTCGAGGGTCTATACCCCGAGTTGAACAAAATGGACAGTGGGGCGCGCGGACTCAACACGAGTCACGCCCCCAAGTCAGGCGTGCAGGCTACTAGCCACAGTCACACCCGACAACTGGTCCAAGAGTAGGTTCGATTTGAACCTACCATAACAGAGAATCCCGTGGGGAGGCCTTAGCCACCCACAGGGATCCTGACCTCCTCAACATGAGGAGACGGAGGTCCGTAGGTATCCCCAGCCTGAACTCACTGAGTTCAGCAAGGGACCTCGGTCTCAGTCGGGTCGGCCTTCGCCACCCTACACACGCTAGAGGGCCCCATTATCTGGGCCCCATATGAGCCTCATGGAGACTCACTGAATCCCCGTATCTCGTGGTTGGCCACCGCCACCCCTGATCGCGGATCCGCCTTGACACAAGGCGCAGAAAGGACCGTCCCATGGGGGGGCAGCATATTTTACCTGAGCGCTGAAACGGCTTAAGCCTGCTCAGTCTCAGAGGTCAGCTTTGATACAAAGCGAAGGCTAAATTGAGGCGGTTCACAGAACCCCTCTGAACACTTCAAGTGACGGTCGGCCTTCGCCACCCCGCTTGAACGTGTGCCGGGCTGAGGTTAGCGACACGCTGACCCTACCCGCGAAATTTTAAAGGGA
>VMHT01043276.1_pt1 | contig 10316 bp, 6 predicted proteins | sample 4693611 | NCBI WGS metagenome assembly VMHT01 (sample SAMN12280063, study PRJNA550983) | marine metagenome | isolation source: seawater sampled from same location over 5 years 0.02-0.2 micron viral filtrate | place: USA: collected off the coast of southern California halfway between the port... ...
GAGCAGCTCATGTAATTGCACGAGCAGCAAAAGAACTAAACATACTTACAGTAGGTGTTGTAACTCTTCCTTTTTTATATGAGGGACCATCAAGAATGAGAAGGGCTCATATTGGACTTGAAGAATTAAGAAAACATGTTGATACAATTATAGTAATACCAAACCAAAATTTATTTAAAATAGCAAATGAACAAACTACATTTGAAGAGTCATTTAACCTATCAAATAATGTTTTAATGCACGGAGTACAAAGTGTAACAGACTTAATGGTTAGACCAGGAATAATAAATTTAGATTTTGCAGATGTTGAAACTGTAATGGCCTCGATGGGTAAAGCCATGATGGGCACAGGAGAAGCCGAAGGCGAAGGGCGAGCTATGCAAGCAACAGAAATGGCTATTAGCAATCCTTTAATTGATGATTATACATTAAAGGGTGCCAAAGGTTTATTAGTTAATATAACTGGTGGAAAAGACCTCAAACTTTTTGAAGTTGATGAAGTAGTAAATAAAATTAGATCAGAGGTAGAGGCTGATGCAGAGGTTATCATAGGAGCAATTACGGATACTGCTCTTGAAGGAAAAATAAGAGTTTCTATAGTTGCCACATCTTTAGATAATCAACAGCCTGAATCAAAATCAGTTGTTAATATGGTTCATAGAATACAAAATAGAAACACGGGCTATTCTGATTTTGGATCAAATGGGGCAACAGGATCCTTTTCTTTTACCAACAATGCTGCAAGTCCAATTTCGCATGGAGCAAATGCTCTAAAACTTGAGAATGAGGTTGTTTCTGAAAATATTAATGAGTCAGTTGATGCAGTAAATAATCAGTATCATGAAGAATTATTAAGAAATCAAGAAGCTGAAAGTATTGTTGAGAACACATCAGGTGAAAATGAAACATCTTTTTCACATGAAGCAATTGGCTTCTCGGAAACACAAGAAGAATCATCAAACGATCTTAAAGAATTTGGAGTAGATACTGATGAGCCGGATTTATTCAGTTCTGATAATAAGAACTCTGAAGCTGAGGATCTCTTGGGAAATTCGGAGCAAGATCATGAGGAAGATGATCTTGAAATACCTGCATTTTTAAGAAGACAAAAAAATTAATGGTCTTCAAAAAAATAAATGGAAGCCACCATGGTACAGGATACTTCAAAACACTATCCTGTACTGCTAAAAGAAATTATTAGCATTATTACCCCTCAACATGGTGGCACATTTATTGATTGTACCTTTGGACAAGGTGGATACACAAAAAAAATACTTAATTTCAAAAATACTCAGGTAATTGCTTTAGACAGAGATATCGAAACCAAGTTTAAAGCAGATCAAATTTCAAAAGAATTTCCAAACAGATTTATCTTTAAAAACAAAAAATTTAGTCAATTAGATAATCTCAAACTTAAGAATGAAAATGTAAGAGGTATAATTTTTGATTTGGGATATTCATTAACTCAAATTAAAGATCCGAAAAAAGGTTTATCATTTAACTCTAAAGGAAATCTAAATATGCAAATGGGATTGAATGATTTTTCAGCAAGTGAAACAATTAACAAACTTGGTATTAAAGAACTAGAATATATATTTAAATTTTTTGGAGATGAAAAAGACTCAAAGATAATTGCAAAAAAGATAATTATAGAAAGAGAAAAAAATAAAATTGATACTGAAAATTTAGTAAAAATAATTGATCAATCAAAAAGAAAGAAAAAATTGAATATTCATAATGCTACAAAAATTTTTCAAGCTATAAGAATTTTTGTTAATAAAGAAATAAGTGAATTAATTTATGGATTAATTGCAGCTGTAAAAGTTCTTAAAAAAGATGGCGTCTTAGCCGTAGTAACATTTCATTCTATAGAGGATAGAATAGTCAAATCTTTTTTTAAAGATCTTTCAGAAAATAAAAGTATTTCTCGGTATGTTCCTAAGTTAGAACAGCCAGAAACATTTTTTAAAATGAATCAGAAAAAGCCCATCACTCCTTCCAAAGAAGAATTAAAAGAAAATACACCATCAAGATCAGCTAAACTTAGATACATTATTAAGAAAAAAGATTTTTACGATTTTAAAACAGACATTTTGAAAAAATATAATCATTTAATTGAAATAGAAAATTTTGGAAATAAATTATGAAAAAATTTTTGGTTATTTCATTAATTTTATGCCTAATTTTATTTACCGCTATAATTAAAAATTCAACTAAAAGAATTGATGAAGAAATATTTGCTTCTAAAGAAAATTTGAGAGATTTAAAAAAAGATTTTGAAAATATTAAACTAGAATATGAATATCTTAGCTCAGCAGAAAAGTTGCTTGAATTTCATGATTTATATTTTGATGAGAAATTAATTAAAAAGAATATTCAAGAAATAGGTATAATTTATCAAAAAACAGATAAGACCAAAATTAAAAGTTTAAAATTGATTGGTAATTAATGTTAAGTAAAAAAAATTCAAGAATTACAATTGAACATCAAGATAATGATTTTTTATATACAAAAAAAAAATCTAATTTAGATATTTCTTTTAATAGAATATCATTTATTTTTTTTGTTTTTTTTATTATTTTTTTTATTTATTCGATTCATTTAATTCACTTAGGATCACGAAAGATAGATTTTAGACCTGAAAATGATTTTAATAAATTATCAAATAATCTTTATAGGGCAGACATAGTAGATAGAAATGGAGGTTATTTAGTTAAGACTGTAAGCTCAATAGATATTGGTATTAGTTCTAAAAAAGTTATAGATAAAGAAAAATTGTTGCTTAACTTAAAATATATTTTTCCTGATAAAGATTATAAAAAAATTGAGTCAAATTTAAAAAACAAGAACTTTTTCTATTTTGAAAAGAAAATTTCTAATGAAAATTATGAAAAAATAATGCAACTTGGTGATAAATCTATCCAACCAGAGGAAAAATTAACCAGGGTATATCCTGAAAAAAATTTATTTAGTCACATTATTGGTCAAATTGATAATGATAATAATGGTATATCGGGTTTAGAAAAATCATTAGATGAAGATCTTAAAAAAATCCAAAGACCAATTAGATTAACTGTTGATAAGGATATTCAATTTTTAATAAGAAAAGAATTAATCAAATTTAATGAAATTTTCAGAACAAAGGGCAGTGCAGCAATTTTAATGAGTGTTGACAGCGGTGAAATATTTTCTTTAGTTTCATTGCCAGACTTTGATCCAAATAAAAGGGAAAAAATTGATGATGTTAATCTTATTAATAGAGCAACTAAAGGAGTTTACGAATTTGGCTCTGTTTTCAAAACCTTTACATTAGCAGCAGCATTTAATGAAAAAGTTATTGAACCGGAAACAGTATTTATTGATTTGCCTAAGTCACTATCTTGCGCAGGTTTTTCAATAAGAGAATATGATAATAAGATACCCTCTGATTTGTCTGCAGAGCAAATTTTGATACGTTCTGGAAATATAGGGTCAGTAAGAATTGCACAAAAAGTTGGTGAGGAAAAATTTAAACTATTTCTAACTAAACTTGGGATTTTAGAAAAAATAGATTTTGATATTGAGGAAGTTGGAAAACCTATCAATTTTAATTGGGGTAAATGTCCACTTGCAACAGCTTCTTTTGGCCATGGAATTACAACTACACTACTGCAAATAGTAAAAGCTTATTCAATTTTAGTAAATGGTGGCTTTGCGGTTGAACCCTTTTTAATTAAAAAAAATCAAAAAATAAATAAAATAAAAATTTTAAATGAAGATGTGTCAGATAAAATTTTACCTATTTTACGAAAAATTGTTACAAATAAAGAGGGTACAGCTAATCTTGCAAATGTTAATGGTTATGAAATTGGAGGAAAAACAGGTACAGCTAATAAAAGTTTAGATGGAGGTTACTCAAATAAAAAGATAAATACTTTTATATCTACTTTCCCAACCTCAAAACCTAAATTTATCCTGGCAGTAATGTTAGATGAACCAGAAATTAATAATGATTATATATATGAATATAGAGATGGTTCAGATTTTAAATTAAAAGGAAGTCCAAGAAATACCGCTGGATGGAACAGTGTAGAGGTAGCAGGTCATATTGTAGAGAAAATTGGGCCTATTTTAGCCACAAAGTATAGTGAGTTTAATTAAAACATGCTGCTTAAAGACTACATTCCTAACGTCAAAAAGAAATATGCTAAAATTTTTTTTTCAGGAATTTCCTTTGATAGTTCAAAAGTTAAAAAAGATAATATTTTTTTTGCAATCAAAGGAAATAATTTTGATGGAAATCAATTTATCAAAACTGCTATCAAAAAAGGTGCAAAAATAATCATTTCTGAAAAGAAAAATAAACAAGAAAAAAATATAATAAATTTACATAATCCAAATGTTAGAAAATTATTATCTGAAGTTTCTTATAAAATTTTTAATAAAAAACCAAAAAAATTAGTAGCTGTTACTGGTACGAATGGAAAATCATCTGTTGCAGATTTTTATTATCAAATTTTAAAAGCTAATAAAAAGAGAGTTGCATCAGTAGGAACAATAGGTGTCAGATTTCAAAATATAAAAAGAAATATATCTAACACGACTTTAGACCCAATTAAATTAAGTTCTATTTTAGAAGTTTTAAGTAAAAAAAAAATTGATTATACAATTATGGAGGCATCTAGTCATGGCTTAAAACAAAATAGATTAGATGGACTTTTATTTGATATTGGAATATTTACTAATTTGTCTCATGATCATTTAGATTATCACAAGAATATGGGTAATTATCTCAAATCAAAATTATATTTATTTGAAAAATTGATTAAAAAGAATGGTAATATAGTTACTGATGGAAATATTCCTCAGACAAAAAAAATAAAAAAAATTGCACAAAAAAATAATATTAATTTAAACCTTATATTTAATAAGAAAGAAGGCATTGAATTAATTTCACATAAATTTGAAAATGAAAAACAAGTAATAAAAATAGAATTTGAAAAAAAAAATTATCATTTTGTATTAAATCTAATAGGTAGATTACAAATAAATAATATTTTAATGGCAATCTTAGCTGCAAAAAAAAGTGGTATTGAATTCGATAATATAATTAAAATACTTCATAAAGTAAAACCAGTGGAAGGCCGTCTCGAAAAAATTGGAATAATTAAGAATAATAGTAAGGTCATTTTAGACTATGCTCATACTCCAAAAGCACTTGAATTAGCTTTATTAAATCTAAAGGAGCAGTTTCCTACTAGTAAATTAAGCCTTTTATTTGGATGTGGTGGAAATAGAGATATTAAAAAAAGGGCAATCATGGGCAAAATTGCAGAGAAATATTCAGATACGATTTATTTGACAGATGACAATCCAAGAAATGAAAATCCATCAGAAATAAGAAAAGACATAAAAAAAGGTATAAAAATTAAAAAGATTAATGAGATACCGAATAGGAGAAAAGCAATTCATCAAGCCATAGAGGATCTTGATACTGGAGATTTATTACTTATAGCTGGTAAAGGCCATGAAAAAACTCAAGATTATGGAGTAAAGAAATTATTTTTCTCAGATAAAAAAGTAGTTCTGAATTCTATAAAATTAAAAAATAAATCTTTATCAAATGATCTAAAATTGAATATTATCAAAGAACAATCTAGATCGAAAATAAATAAAAATTTAAAAATTAGAAAAATTTCAATTAATTCAAAAGAAATAAAAAAAAATGATGTTTTTTTTGCAATTAAAGGAAAAAAAATTGATGGTAATAAATATATTTCTGAAGCTCTTAGAAAAAGATCATGTCTAGCTGTAGTCAATAGAATAAATAAAAAGCATCCATTATCTAAACAAATTAGAGTAAACAATACTCTTAGTTTTTTGACTAAATGCTCATCTATTTTTAGAAATAATGCAAAAGCAAAAATAATTTCAATTACGGGTAGCTGTGGAAAAACAACTTTAAAAGAAATGATAGGTTTTACACTTAAAAAAATATCAAAAATTACATTTTCACCAAAATCTTTTAATAACAAATACGGGGTTCCACTAAGTTTGTTTAACTTAAGACTTAATGATGAGTTTGGTGTTTTTGAGGTAGGTATGGATAAAAAAGGGGAAATTGATAATCTAACAAAAATAATCAATCCAGATTTTGGAATTATAACAAATATCAGTTACGCTCATTCAAAAAATTTTAAAAATATCAAAAATATAGCAGAGGCTAAAGCAGAGATTATTAATAATATTAAAAATAGTGGAACATTAATTTTAAATATGGATGATAGGTTTTATAATTATCATAAAAATCTTGCACTAAATAAAAAGATTAAAGTTTTATCTTTTAGTATTAAAAATGATTTAGCATCTGCAAAGCTTCTAAGGGTTAAAAAAATTGCCAATAAATATGAATTATTCATTAAAGTAGGAGCAAATATAGTTTCTTTTTACTCTTATAAAAACAATGAAAGTAATCTCTATAATATTTTGGCAACTGTTGTTTTGCTGGACTCACTAATAAATATTAAAAACTTAAAAAAAGATGCATTTTTATATTTTAAAACTCCAAAAGGAAGAGGTGATATTTCTGAAATAGATTTAAAGAAAAAAAAATTTTTTTTGGTGGATGAAACTTACAACTCAAATCCCCTTTCATTAAAAACAGCTATTGAAAATTATGACAAAATAAAATTAAGAAATAACAAAAAACACCTAGTATTAGGTGATATGCTTGAGCTTGGAAAACATTCTATCAAACAGCATAAACTGATAAGTAATATTATTAACAAAACAAAAATTGATCAGGTTTATGTTGTAGGAAATTATATTAAAGAAACGTTTAATGGTTTAAAAAGTAATAAAAAAGCCAAGATTTTAACTAATAACGATGAGATAATTGATTTGATAAATAAGAATTTAAATAATAATGATTATTTAATGGTAAAAGGATCAAATTCTACAGGTCTTCACAAAATAATAACCAATTTAAAAAGAGGCTCTAATGCTCTTTGAATTATTACTTAATTATGTGGATAATTTTACTTTTCTAAATGTATTTAAGTATATTACTTTTAGAACTGGATTAGCTTTTTTTACCTCTTTATCGATTGCTCTTATAATTGGAGGACCATTTATAAAATTATTTTCAACTAAAAAAATTTTTAATCCAATTAGAGAAGATGGTCCATCAGATCATATAATAAAAAAGATAGGCACTCCCACAATGGGTGGCGTAATTATTTTAATAGGTCTTATCATTTCTGTTTTATTATGGGCTGACTTGAAAAATATTTATATTTTATTTTGTTTATATATAGTTTCATCGTTTGGTATTCTTGGTGCTTATGATGATTATAAGAAAATAAATAACAGCAGTTCTTCAGGAATTTCATCAAAGTTTAAAATTATTGCTCAAATTATCTTAGCTTTTATAGGCCTAGTAGTTTTAACGTATTTTGTAGATTATGACGAATTTAGAAATTTATATTTTCCTTTTTTTAAAAATTTAATAATTAATCTAGGGTGGTTTTTTATACCTTTTTCGATTTTTGTAATTGTGGGTTCGTCTAATGCTGTAAATTTAACCGATGGTTTAGACGGCCTAGCAACTGTTCCTGTGATTTTGGTTGCTGGTTGCTTTGCTTTTATTAGTTATGTTAGTGGAAATATATTTTTTTCAGAGTATTTGCAAATAACATATATTGAAGGAACAGGTGAAATATCAATTTTTTGTGGAGCAATCATTGGAGCTTGTTTAGGTTTTTTATGGTTCAATGCACCACCAGCTAAAATATTTATGGGTGACACAGGATCTTTATCACTTGGTGGTTCTTTGGGGGCCGTAGGAATTATAACTAAACATGAAATAGTTCTGGCTATAACAGGAGGATTATTTGTTTTGGAGGCGTTATCAGTGATGGTTCAGGTAATTTCATTTAAGCTTACTGGAAAAAGAATTTTTAGAATGGCACCTATTCACCATCATTTTGAGAAAAAGGGGTGGCCCGAGTCTACTGTAGTTATTAGATTTTGGATTATTTCAATAATTTTGGCCATGATTGGTCTAGCCACACTTAAATTAAGATAATGATCATAAAACAAGATATTTTTTTGAATAAAAAAATATTAATTTATGGTCTAGGAAAAAGTGGTATTGCAACTTATTATTTCTTGAATCAAAAAAGTGATGTTTTTTTGTATGATGATTTTAAATTCAATACAAAAAATCCAAAGCTTAAAAAAAAAATAATTAATCACAAAAATGTTTTAACATCAAAATTTGACAAGATAATATTAAGCCCTGGTATTGATATAAATAAATGTATTACAATTACAGGAACAAATGGAAAATCAACAACTTGTCAATTAATGTATGAAATTTTATTAAATCACAAATTTGATAGTAAGTTGGTTGGGAATATTGGGAATCCTATTTTATCAGTCAAAAAAGTAAAAAAAAAAACATTTTTTGTAGTTGAAGCTTCTTCATATCAACTCGAATATAGTAAGATTTTCAAAACTAAATATGCGGTGATATTAAATTTATCTCCTGATCATATTGAAAGACATAGGACATTTAAAAATTATGTTAAAGCAAAATTTAAATTATTAAAGAATCAATCTAGAAGTGATTCAGCATTTATTAATAAAAATGATGTTTTTATTCAAAGAGAACTTAAGACTAATAAATTTAGATGTAGAATTATTAAAGTTGATAATAGAATAACTGATAGCTTTTTAAAAAAAATAAATAATAATTATTTTTTGACAGAAGCTAATAAAGAAAATCTTTCTTTTGTTTTAGAAATATCAAAAAAATTAAATCTTAAAAAGAATTTATTATTAAAAACTTTTAAAAATTTTAAAGGTCTTAATTATCGTCAACAAATTATATTTAAAAATAAATATTTAACAATTATAAATGATTCTAAATCTACTAGTTTTTCCTCATCAATTGGAGTTTTAAAAACAAATGAAAATGTATATTGGTTATTAGGAGGTATTCATAAAAAAGGAGATAAATTTAATCTTTCCAAAAAATATTGTAAAAATATAAAAGCATTTATTTATGGTAAAAACAAAAAATTTTTTGAAAAAAAATTTAAATATAAGATCAAATTTGAAAAATTTTACAATATTAAAGAGGCATTAAAAAAAATTATTGTTAAAGTAAAAAAAGAAAATCCCTTAGAACAAAAAACTATATTATTTAGTCCTAGTGCGGCCTCATTCGATAGTTTTAAAAACTTCGAAGATAGGGGAAATTATTTCAATAAATTGATAAATGAATACAAAAATGGACTATAAAAAATCAATATTTAGTCTTTATTATAATTGGTGGAAAAATATAGATAAATTTTTATTTTTTTTAATAATTTTGCTTTTTGTAATTGGATTATTTTTTTCATTAGTCTCAACATCCCTGTTGGTGTCCGATAAATTAGATACAAATGATTATGCATTTTTTTTTAAACATTTATCTTTTGTGATTTTAGGATTGGTTATAATTTTCATTTTTTCTTCTATTAATGAGCAAAAACTTTTTAATCTTTCACCCTATTTATTCATTTTCTCATTAATTACTTTATTTTTGGTACCAATTATAGGGATAGAGGTGAATAGTGCTCAAAGGTGGATAGACCTATTTTTTTTACCAAGATTTCAACCAATCGAACTGGTAAAACCTTTTCTGATTATTTTGATTAGTTTAATTTTAACTAGTCCAAGATACAAAAATATTGTTTTAAAATATTTATTCTCATTTCTAATAACTTTAGTGATTGCTATGTTATTAGCTGCTCAACCAGATATTGGTCAAACTTTACTTGTTTTTTTTAGTTGGTCAGTCTTAATTTTTATATCTGGAATTAATATAATACTTTTAACATCATCATGTTTAATTTTATTTATTGGTCTCTATTTTTCTATAAGTTTTGTTCCAAAATTTGAATATATTAAAAATAGAATTTTATCTTTTTTTGATACTGAAACAGGCACACATAACGCTCAATCAGAAAAGGCAATCGACTCTATTACAAGTGGAGGATATTTTGGAAAAGGGATTGGGGAAGGAACACTTAAAAGTAGAGTTCCAGAAGCACACACAGACTATATAATATCTGTGATCTCCGAAGAGTTTGGAGTTATTGCCATAATTTTAATCTTATTATTGTTTTTAATATTTATATATTCAGTATTTAAAAAAGTTAATTTAGAGAATGAAGAAAGGACAAAGTTAATCTTAGTTGGGTGTATAAGTTTAATTTTAGTACAAGCTATGATCCATATTGGAGTCAATATACGGCTATTTCCAACAACTGGAATGACATTACCATTTA
>VMHT01155666.1_pt1 | contig 10314 bp, 7 predicted proteins | sample 4693611 | NCBI WGS metagenome assembly VMHT01 (sample SAMN12280063, study PRJNA550983) | marine metagenome | isolation source: seawater sampled from same location over 5 years 0.02-0.2 micron viral filtrate | place: USA: collected off the coast of southern California halfway between the port... ...
GAAGCAGTGGTATGCGCTTGATCCAAAAAATTTTCCATTTTTTTGACAATCTCCGGATACTTAGCTGACAAATCATTAAGCTCCTTGGGATCTTTAGAAAGATTGTAAAGCTGTAGGTCTGACTTACCTTTGAACAAGTTCTTTTTGAATCCTTTCCACGTACCCATTCTGATGGCCTGTTGACCTCCATAGGCAGGAAACTCCCAATACAGATAATCATGCTGTTGCTGGGGTTTTCCCGTAAGTGAGGCATAATAACTGATTCCATCGATTGGATAGGGAGGCTTTACGCCCAAAACATCACATACTGTGGCGAAATAATCATAGAAAATACTAGGGTGATTGGATTTTGTTCCTGCTTTAATTTTCTTCGGCCAAGTGGCGATCGTAGGAACTCTAATCCCACCTTCATTAACATTTCCTTTTACTGTTGTTTTCGAGTTAACAAAAATTCCAGTACTATTAAAAAAATTAATATCGACCTGTTCGTCTTTATGGGTGGGCCCATTATCACTGGAAAAAATAATAAATGTATTTTCATATCTACCAATTTCTTTGAGTTTTGCTACTACCTCCCCAACCTGCTCATCCAAATAAGAAATCATAGCAGCATAAGTAGCCCTAGGTGTTCTGTTGGGGTAATAGCCAGAATTCCCCAAATAAGGCTTTTCTGGGCCTAATTTTTGTCTGTAGTGATCCACCCATTTTTGTGGCGCTTGCAATGGTAAATGAGGTAAGGGACTAGCGTAATAGAGAAAAAATTTCTCATCTTTATTTCGGTCTATAAATTGCATTGCCTCATGATGCATCAGAGTAGGGGCATAGTCATTCTGATTGAAAATTGCATAACTTGCCTCATCGTTGGGATCTAAATTGGCAGCAAGCCTTTGTTTATCTACAATCTTATTATTAAGTATATGTCTTTCTTGGTTTCTCCACAAGTGAGAAGGATAGAGCGAATGTGCTTGACGTTGGCAATTGTAGCCGTAAAAGAAATCAAACCCTTTATTATTTGGGATACTTGAAGTATTAGGAGCTCCGAGACCCCATTTACCTACCATTCCTGTTTTGTATCCTTGATTTTTTAGCACAGTTGCTACGCTAACGATAGAATCTGGCATGGGTCGTTGACCTTCCAAATTTGGGTTTTCAAACATTGCGTTAAAATCCCATACCTCTCCACGTTCTCTCCACTCACTATTTCCTCTAACAGGGTTGTTTCCAGAATGGAGACCTGTCATTAAAATTGCTCTAGCGGGGGCACAAACTGGAGCACCGCTATAGTGGTCAGTTAAAACCATTCCTTCTTGAGCCAGTTTGTCAATATTTGGGGTTTCAATCCATCTTTGTCCTTGAATACCAATTTCCCCATAGCCTAAATCATCAGCCAGAATAAAAATAAAATTAGGTGAATCCTCAAACTTTTGGGGGGGCTCACTGCACGAGGATAACAACATGAGCAGTGAAATAATATAAAAAATGTTTTTCACAAGTGGTCTAGTTTAATATAATTGATTTATATTTTATTTGATTCTGACGACACTTTAAAGGAATAAGTTACAGATAAATTGTAACTCTGAAAAAAGTGTTCGTTGATTGATTAAATTTTCATCGCAATTTACTTTTATTTTATCTAATTGAAAAAAAGACACCTACCTCCCCCCTATAACCGTTATTACTAGTTTTCTTGACCCTCCCTGATTTCTATGTTCGCAGAGGTATATCCCTTGCCAAGTCCCTAACAGTAATCTTCCGTTTTGGATAGGAATATCGACACTGCTTCCTAAAAGACTGCTTTTGATATGAGAGGTCATATCATCTGGCCCTTCGAGGGTATGTAAAAAATGATCGGCAGATTCAGGAACCATAACATTAAAATGGGTTTCAAAATCTTGTCTGACTGTCGGGTCAATGTTTTCATTTAGGGTCAAACTCGCAGAAGTATGCTTGATAAAAACATTGAGTAATCCACTACTTTTAGGCAACTCCCTAATGACATGTTTAGTAATTAAATGAAAGCCTCTCGAAAATGGAGGAAGGGTAATTTCTTTTTGAAAAATCATATTCCTATTTTTATTAAAATTAAGTAATAAATGATTTTTTTATCCAAACAAGGTTTTATAAAGTTTATAATCCCTCTATATATGGTGTCATTTTCTGCATTAAGTTGTAATGAAATTTACCAACCATATATCATAGGACATCGCGGAGCCAAAGGTCATGTAGCCGAAAACACGCTTCCCTCTGTTGCCAAGGCAATAGAGTTGGGGGTGGATGGAATCGAAATTGATGTGTTTTTGTGCGAATCGGGAGAGTTGGTTGTTTTTCACGATAAAACCTTAGATAAACTAACCGATTCACAAGGATATATTGAGGATTTGTCCTTAGATACTATTAGAAAAATTAATGTTTTAGGAGGGTATAAAATTCCCACCCTCGAACAAGTGTTGGAATTAATCGATGGAAAAGTATTCTTAAATATTGAATTAAAGGGTAACGGAACAGCAGAGCCCACTCATAAACTTTTGACTCCTCTGCTGAAGAAAAAAAAGTGGGGGGCAGACCAATTCATCATTTCAAGTTTTAACTGGAAGGAACTCAAACTTTTCCATGGACTTAATCAAGAGATACCCATTGCAGTGCTGACCGATGCTGATCCTTTGGATGCAATGCCCATCGCTCAAGAATTAAAAGCTCAGGCTATTAATCCATCTTTTGAAGCCTTGAACCAAAAAAATGTCAAAAAAATTCAGCAGGCAGGCTATAAAGTTTTTCCATATACAATCAATAAGCCTAAGGACATCCAAAAAATGTTGTCTTTAAAAGTAGATGGGATCATTACAGATTATCCGGAAAGGGTAAATGAAGTATTATCCGCTTACTAAACACAATAGGTGTAGGCAAATCCGGCCAAAGCCCCTCCTGCCAATGGAGCTAAGATAGGGATCCAAGCATAAGGCCAGTCAGCGTCTTTGTTTTTTCTGGGCAACATTTGATACATTAACCTAGGGCCAAAATCCCGCGCAGGGTTAATGGCGTAGCCAGTAGTTCCCCCCAATGCCATACCGATAACCCAGACCAAAATAGCTACAGGTAGTGCTTGCAAGGCTCCCAAACCAAAATTCTCAACAACCATACCTTCAATTTTTATATTTGGAACTGCAATAAATAGCACACCAAAAACCAAAACAAAAGTGCCGATAAATTCACTAAAAAAGTTATTCTTAAAGTTCCTGATGGCAGGCCCAGTAAAAAAAGTACTGCGCACTATACCCTCATCCTTAGTAAGACGATAGTGGTCAATGTAGGTGAGGTAACACGCCCAAGCACCAAACATGGCACCTATAATCTGGGCTATAACGTAACCTGGAACTAACGTCCAAGAAAATTTTCCTGCAACTGCGAGCCCCAATGTTACCGCAGGATTGAGATGCGCTCCACTGAATTGACCCGAAATAAAAACACCAACAAAAACAGCAAATCCCCATGCACTAGTGATTAGTACCCAAGGGCTCTGCCCCTCGGCAATAGTGTTTTTAAGTGTCACATTAGCAACTACTCCAGTACCCAACAACAGAAGGAAAAAAGTGCCAATAAATTCTGCGATATAAGGATCAATCATAATGTATAATTTTTTGTTTGAGTCTTAAATTGTTTAAGTTCCCGAGCGATCCAATTCTCATCTTTATCAAGTGCAATTGCCATAATTGCAGCCACCTTAGGTGCAATTTTCAAAGTTTCCTCAGCATCCAAAAACAAACATCGCACTCTTCGAGCCAAAACATCTTCTAAGTGAATAGCCATTTCATTTTGAACGCCCCATAGAATTGTATTTTTACTAATATAAAACTTTTCAGACAAGGAATCGTTGTCCTGGGGTTTTCCCATCGATAGAATCTTTTCACGGTCAGAACCATATACATGTAGAGGATCCTCTGCGGGAGCATCATTATCATAGCCATGTAGCAGTAGTTTTTTTGTTTTACACTTTTTTTCTTTCAAACCACCTACCACTGCAGCAGTATTGATAGTATCTTCCCCCATTTTTCTGTAGGTTGTCCACTTGCCCCCCAAAACACTAATCAATCCACTGGTAGAAACATTTACCTTATGGTGACGCGAGACCTCTTTGGTTTTTGTAGAATCGCCTTGTAGCGCTGCTAAAGGTCTCAATCCAACAAAAACACTTTTGACATCCTCTCGCATAGGTTTCTTGGTCATATACTGAGAGGCATTGCTGAGAATAAAGACAATCTCTTCCTCCAAGGCTTTGGGTTCTTCGTTTGCATGATCTATGGGAGTATCTGTCGTTCCCACTACCACGTGATCGTGCCATGGCACAGCAAATAAAACCCTACCATCGCTGGTATGGGGAATCATAATGGCGTGGGGGCCTTCCAAAAAAACCCTTTCCAATACCAAGTGAACCCCCTGGCTGGGTCTGATCATGGGCCTAGCTTTAGGTTGATCCATTTTAACAATCCGATCGCTAAATACACCTGTAGCATTGATAACTACCTTGGTATTTACCCTAAACTTTTCTCCCGATTCACCATCCAAAAATTCCAAACCCGAGATAAGATCGTTTTCTTTAATCAAATTCGTTACCTCCGCATAATTAATTAGGGTGGCTCCAAGATCAATAGCGGTCAAACTCAAGGTAATCGCCATCCTTGAATCATCAAATTGACCATCGTGGTAAATCACTCCGCCCTTGAGCCCCTCTTGGTTAATGTTATTAATCAGTTCAATAGTTTCTTTTTTATCCAATAAAATAGAAGGGCCCAATCCCATCTTACCAGCCATCATATCATAAACCTTTAGACCCAATCCATAAAAAGGACTATTCCACCAATCATAAAAAGGGATCACAAAACTCATGTCTTTGACCAATTGGGGGGCATTTCTTTTCATAACACCCCGTTCTTTTAAGGCCTCAATTACAAGTGATATATCTCCATTCTGAAGGTAACGTACCCCACCATGAACGAGTTTAGTACTTCTTGATGAAGTTCCTTTGGCAAAGTCATTTTTTTCAAGCAACAATGTTTTATACCCTCTTTGTGCAGCGTCAACAGCAGCTCCTAAACCGCTTGCACCCCCACCAACAATGACGATGTCCCACTTATCTAACTTGTTAAGCTCCCTTAAACTTGTAGTTCTACTCATTATTTGTTAAAATTCTAGATACCCTCTTCTCCCAAAGAGAAATAGTCTTTTCTGTCTCTTGTCTTGCTGCAGATTCAAATCGTTGATCCTCTTCCCAAAGATCTTTGAGCGTATCGATTGAAGACCAGAAACCAGTGGCCAAACCTGCCAAAAAAGCGGCACCTAAAGCAGTAGTTTCGGTAACTTTTGGTCGAATTACATCAGCATCTATTAGATCGGCTTGGATTTGCATCAGTAAATCATTGTTACTTGCACCTCCGTCAACTTTTAAGGTTTTAAAATCAACTCCTGAATCTTTTTGCATTTCAATAATGATATCTCTTGATCTGAGAGCAATCGACTCTAAAGCAGCTCTGGCAATATGACCTTTGTTGGTTCCTCGAGTAATTCCCATAATGGCTCCAGTGGCACGTGGGTCCCAATAGGGTGCTCCCAAGCCAGCCAGCGCTGGAATAAATGTTACTCCCCCATTGTCTGGGACAGATTCTGCTAGAGCTTCGATATCAGCAGAGGACGGAATCATATGTAATTGATCTCTAAGCCATTGCACCAAGGCTCCAGCTGTAAAAACACTGCCCTCCAGGGCATAGGTAACCTGTCCGTTGATTTGCCAGGCAATGGTAGTTAACATTTTATTTTTGGAAACAACGGCTTTTTCACCCGTGTTCATAATGCAAAAACAACCCGTACCATAAGTATTTTTTACATCTCCTGGTTGAAGACACAGTTGACCAAATAGAGCCGCTTGTTGATCACCTGCAATTCCTGCAATACTTATGGATGCGCCAAGGATTGATGATTTTGTCTTTCCAACGATCTCGGAAGAATTGACCACCTTAGGCAAAAGTTCCTTGGGAATATCCAATATATCTAAAAGTTCCTGATCCCACTGGTTGTCGTGAATATTGTAAATCATAGTTCGACTGGCATTGGTAGCGTCTGTCACATGGCAAGTTCCTCCAGTAAGGTTCCATATCAACCAACTGTCCACGGTCCCAAAAGCCAGCTCACCTTTTCGAGCACGATCTCTTAGGGAGGGGTCTTGATCCAAAATCCATTTGATTTTGGTTGCAGAAAAATAAGCGTCAACAACCAAGCCGGTTTTTTGGGTAAAAAGATCCGACTTGCCTTGAGTTATTATCTCCTCACAGGTTTTGGCCGTACGGCGATCTTGCCAAACTATGGCATTGAATACTGGAACTCCAGTGGCCTTGTCCCAAATAATGGTCGTCTCTCTTTGATTGGTAATCCCTATAGCATCTAATTGTTCAAACTTAATATCCGCTTTTTTGAGGACATTTTTTACAGCATTTATTTGAGTCTCCCAAATCTCTACAGCATTGTGTTCAACCCAACCCTTTTCTGGAAATATTTGAGTAAATTCTTGTTGCGCAACCGCAATTTGACGTCCTTTTTTATCAAACAAAATGGCTCTAGAACTAGTCGTTCCAGCATCCAATGACAGTACACAATTTTTCATAAAAATAATTTTATTATTATCCAGTAAAATACAATAAAACAGACACCACCAAACCGATGAGGATCAGAGACAATATCAAATCAGCTCTATTGAAAGAATTCTGATATTCTTCTTTCATATCTGGCGTCATGGTTCCAAAAGATAAACCTTTGATTCTGGTATAATCTGGACGAGCCGAAAGCAGACTAACACCTACACATACAAATATTGAAAAGATAAACATAAATATTGCCATGTGGGCAAAATTGATAGTGGCAAAAGTAAAAGCTATCCCGTACACGCTCTCCCCAGAAAGGATTTCTTCTTGAAAATAAATCTCACATCCCAATCTCGATATAAGCAAGATTAATCCACTAAAGAGTGTGGCAATTGCTGCATCAGAGGTCATCCTTTTCCATAGTATTCCCAAAAGAAAAACAGCAGTAACTGGTGGAGCAATATAGGACTGAACGTTTTGAAGGTATTGATACATGACTCCTCCTCCAATTTTATCCATAATAGGTATCCAAATTATTCCCAGTATTACAATAATGGCGGTGGCAATTTTACCAATTTTAATGAGAGATTTTTCTGACATTTCGGGTCTAATTTTTTTATAAATATCTATAGTAAAAATAGTAGAACACGAATTAAAAACCGAAGCCAAAGAACTCATCAAAGCAGCCATCAATCCACCAGCAACCAATCCTTTTAGTCCAACAGGCAAGAGGGTTTTTACTAACATAGGAAAAGCACGATCCGCTCTTTCTATGACAAAAACATCAGGTTGTTGAAGTGTCAAGGCAAAAGCAATAATTCCAGGTACAAGGAAAATTAAAATAGGTAATAACTTCAAATAAGCCCCAAAAATGGCTCCTCTGCGGGCAATGGTGATATTATTAGCCGCCAAAGTTCGTTGAACAATATATTGATCAGTACACCAATACCAAATCCCAACAATGGTCCCACCAATCAGCAATCCTGTCCAAGGAAAATTAGGATCAGTCATGGGTCTCCACATATTGAAATGATCAGGACTTACTGCAGTAACTGTTTCTCGCAACTGTCCCCATCCACCGACTTCCTGCAGTCCTAGGACGGTAATGACTACAGAACCAAAAATAAGAACAATGGTTTGAAGCGTTTCCGTGTAAATGACCGCTTTCAATCCACCAATGACGGTATAGACCCCCGTAAAGACAACAATCCCTATGGCTCCGTACCAAAAGGGAATTCCAAGCAATTCAGATACTACAATACCTCCGGCATAAATAGTAATGGACACTTTAGTCAAGACATAGGCCAGCAATGAAAAAACAGAGAGAAACCAACGAGAGCGGCTGTCAAATCTCTTTTCTAAAAACTCGGGAGTGGTGAATGCTCCACTTCTAATGTAGAATGGGAGAAACAACCAACCTAACAACAAGACAATCCATGCGTGAAGTTCGTAGTGCGCCATCGGCGTTCCCGTTTCAAAACCAGTGCCTGCCAATCCCACCACGTGTTCCGAACCTATATTAGATGCGAAAATGGAGGCTCCAATGACGAACCAACCCACATTTCGCCCTGCCAAAAAATAATCTTCTGTATTTTTATTTTTTTGAATAAAAACCCAAACAGCAACACCGATAAGTGCAAAAAAATAAATACCCAAAACGATCCAGTCCAACTCCTTGAGTACTGATGTCATGATCAATCCTATTAACCTAATTCATAAAAGATACAATATAATCAAATCTGAACGCTATTTTAGACTTTTTTTGAATTGACAAACCCGATCTTAGTTCATTATTGACTTTTCAAAATAGAATACAATATTCCGTTCATAAAATTTGATTATTCACTAAAATAATTAATAATTAAATGAATTCACATTGATAAAAAATATATCCAATCCACACTTAAAAAATTTATATATTTAAAAAAAAAACTATGAGTCAATTATCTAGAAGATCGTTCGTAAAATCTGCCACCGCGGCTTCAACTGGATTACTTTTTATTCCAAACTTTCTAAAAAACGCCCCCACCAATCGACTCAATGTTGCCGTAATAGGTGTTGGGGGAAGAGGAAAGGCCAATTGGAGTAAGGTTCCCAAAGAAAATATTGTAGCACTATGTGATGTTGACGATAACAGAGCTTCCTCCGGATTTAAAATGTTCCCAAAAGCCAAAAAATTTAAAGACTTCAGAGTCATGTTCGATCAAATGGCCAAAGAAATTGATGCCGTAATCATTACCACTCCAGACCATACTCATTTTGCTGCTACAATGATCGCTATGGAACTGGGTATGCATGTCTATGTAGAAAAGCCATTGGCGCACAATATTTGGCAACTTAGAACTCTGAAAAAAGCTGCTAAATACTACAATGTGGTTTCTCAAATGGGAAATCAAGGCCATACCACCAATGGTATCCGTTTGATCAAAGAATGGTACGACCAAGGAATATTGGGTGAAGTTACAGAGGTTCATGCATGGCATGGTGCCTTTAATTATGGCCCCGGAAAATACTGGACAAAACCGGAAAGTTTTCCACCTCCTGTTCATTCCATACCTGACTATTTGGATTGGGATCTTTGGTTGGGTCCAGCCAAGTATCGGTCGTTTAACTCTGCATATGCTCCAAAATCATGGAGAGGTTTTTATGACTTTGGAAATGGACAATTGGGAGACTGGTCGTGTCATACCCTCGACGGACCATTTTGGTCATTAAATTTAGGAATGCCTCATACCGTCGAAGCGACTGTTCCCAACCCTAGAACAAAACACGGTTTTATTGCTGATCAATCGGTAACCCGTTATGAGTTTGGCGCGAGGGGCAACAAACCTCCCGTAACACTGAAATGGTATGAGGGAGGAGAAAAACCAGCAATCAGACCTGAATGGGATATTGAGAAATTTGATCGCTCGGGAATGATTATGATTGGTGATAAGAAAACATTATTAACTGGTGGAAGACCCAATAAACCTGAACTTTTGGTCTCTGATGAGGAGTGGGAAGCTTTCCAAAAAAATCCCCCTGAAAAAACAATTCCAAGGGTCCATGAAGAGGGTCCCGTACAAGAGTGGGTAGATGCCATCAAAGAGAACAGCCTTCCTGGTTCCCATTTTGGTTATGCTGCTGAACTGACAGAAATGGCATTGATCGGGGTTTTGGCGCAAAGATTTGCTGCTAAGATCGAATACGATGCCAAAAAAATGAAAGTCACCAATCGTCCCGATATCGATGCTTTCATCAAAGAACCCGTAAGAGAGGGATGGTCTTACGGTGTAAATCTTTAAGGCAGAAACCACTTATCAATGAAATGGTTTTTGTTTTTTGTTATGCAATCCTCTATAGTGATGGCCCAAACTGAAATCCAATCCTACAGTGTAATCCAAAAGATTGCGAGAGCTGAAATAAGGTTTTATCCCCCTGTGATGATGGCCCAGCACATCTCCAAAAATGAGGGATCTGGCTTTGGAAAACTCTTTGGATACATCTCCGGAAACAACACCAACAATACCAAAATTGCTATGACTACTCCTGTTCATATGAAAAAAAAAACAGGAGAAAATTCTATGGCCTTTGTACTACCCAAAAAATTTACGGACGTCAATACCCCCCAACCCAATGACGGCTCGCTTAGCGTTTTTGAAGATAAAGGAGGTTATTTTGCCGCCATAAGATATTCGGGATATACCAA
>VMHT01152596.1_pt1 | contig 10313 bp, 4 predicted proteins | sample 4693611 | NCBI WGS metagenome assembly VMHT01 (sample SAMN12280063, study PRJNA550983) | marine metagenome | isolation source: seawater sampled from same location over 5 years 0.02-0.2 micron viral filtrate | place: USA: collected off the coast of southern California halfway between the port... ...
ATCGCAGATCCACCGGGAGCTGGTCAGCGGCCTGTCGTTGCCGGTGGGCTTCAAGAACGGCACCGACGGCGGCATCGCGGTGGCCCGGGACGCCATGCAGGCGGCCGCCCACCCGCACGCCCACCTGGGCGTCGATGACGAGGGTCACCCGGCGCTGCTGGAAACCGCCGGCAACCCGAACACCCACCTGGTGTTGCGCGGCGGCCGGGGCGGCCCCAACTACCACGCCGAGCAAATTCAGGCGGCGCGCGAGCAACTGGCGCAGGCCGGCCTCAACCCGCGTCTGATGGTGGACTGCAGCCACGCCAACAGCGGCAAGGACCCGCGCCGCCAGCCGCTGGTGGCCCGCGACCTGATCCAGCAGCGCCGCGACGGCGAGCGCGCCATCGCCGGCGTGATGCTGGAAAGCCACCTGCACGACGGCAGCCAGCCGCTGGCCCACCCGCTGCGCTACGGCGTGTCGATCACCGACGCCTGTCTCGGCTGGGGCCAGACCGAAGACCTTATTGGTGAGTTAATCGAAACTCCCTGACTTCGCGCATCAGCAAACCGGCCTGACTCTCCAGGGTCTCCGCGCGCTCCGCGGCGGCGGCCACCAGGGTGACGTTCTGCTGGGTAACCCGGTCCATCTGCGACACCGCCAGGCCGATCTGCTCGATGCCCCGGGTCTGCTCGGCGGAAGCGCCGCTGATGCGCGCCATGATCGCCGATACCCGCTCCACCGCGGCGACGATCTCAGCCATGGTGTCGCCGGCCTGGGCGGCCTGCTCCGAGCCGCGCGCCACCTCGGCGCTGGAGTCGACGATCAGCGTGCGGATTTCCTTGGCCAGCCGGTCGCTGTTCTGCGCCAGCAGCCGCACCTCCTCGGCCACCACGGCGAAGCCGCTGCCGTGCTCGCCGGCCCGCGCCGCCTCCACCGAGGCGTTCAGCGCCAGAATATTGGTCTGAAAGGCGATCCCTTCGATGGACCCGACAATCTGCTCAATGCGCTGGGAGCGTGTTTCGATCAGCCCCATGGTGTCCACCACCCGTGCCACCGCGTCGCCGCCGCGGGCCGCCACGCCGCCGGCATCGCCGGCCAGCCGGTGGGCCTGGTCGGCGTGCTCGTCGTTGTCTTTCACGGTGGCGGTGAGCTGTTCCATGCTGGCGGAGGTTTCCACCAGCGACGCGGACAGTTGTTCAAAACGGGTGGAAAGATCGGTGTTGCCCCGTGTGGTTTCCACCGCCGCGTCCTGAATCCGTTCGCTGCTGGTGCGTACCTGCCCGACGATGGCGGCCAGGCTGCCCTGCATGCGCGCCAGGCCGGCGTAGAGGCGCCCGATATCGTTGTTGCCGCGTGGCGGAATCGCCTCGGACAGGTCGCCGTCGGCGATGCGGTCCAGGTGCCCGATCACGTTGCGCAGGGGCCGGATCACGTTCACCGTGACCCCCCACAACACCGCCGCGACCATCAGCAGGGCGGCGAGCACCGCCGCCACCATGGCGGCGTCCAGCCGTTGCACGCGGCGGTCGAAACGCGACACCAGCGCATTGGCGGCGGCCCGTGAATCGGCCAGAAAAGCGTCCGCGGCGTTGATAAAATCCTGGCTCATGCCGTTGAGCCGCGAGCGCCCGGAGCGGTAGCCGGCGAAGTCGCCCTCACGGAGCAGCACCAGTTGCAGCCGCAGGCCCACGTCCGTGAGCCGGTCCATGGCGTCGGACAGCGGCACCACGGCCTGCATCGCCGCGCCTTCGCCGGTCATCGCCAGGAAGTTTTCAAAATGCCGCTGTGCCTGTTCGATGAACCCCGCCGCCTGATCCAGCACCGGCCCGGGTTCATCAAAGGACGGCACCCGCACCAGCTCGGCGGCGCGGTCCATGGCCACCTGCGCCTGCAGCAGGTTGATATAGGTACGCTGCAAGGCGCCCGCCCGCTCCACATGGGTCTGATTCAACGTCTCGAACGATTGCCGGCTCTGGTGGCTGGTGTAAATGCTCAGCCCGCCGATCAGCAGAATAATCACACTGAACGCCAGCAGCACCAGGCTCCAACTCGTCTTCACCGTCATGTTGTTAAGCCGATTCATTGGCTTTCCCCCAGCTCATGAACAATGGCTGGAAAGGCTAGCCGCAAACCATGAAGGAAAGACGACAAAGTGACTTTTTATTGTTTTAAATCAATATTTTAGCTCTGAAAACCAAACCTCGAAAAAGAATAAAAACCGGAAAAAGTATCGGCCAGAGCTCTCATTTCTTTAGAAAAAGCAAAAAGTTTTCGCGAACCTTTCTACGGAGCCGGGTTTGTGCGAGCGGGCCTCGCCCGCGAAAGGGAGCGAAGCTCCCGGCAGGATCCCAGAGACATCTCCAACGTCAGCACCAACAACGTCTCTGGAATCCCGCCGGCCGGCCTGGCCGGCCTTTCGCTTGCAGGCAAGCTCCCACACTTAGTTGCAGCCGTCGGCGTTGTCGTAATCACCGTCCACCACGGTGTTGATCCACTGCCGCATCAGGGCGGTGGCGCCGTCGTGGGCGACGCTGCGCGCGATCGGCGGCATCATCCGTTGCGGGTCGTTTTCCGCTTCCATGCGGCAGGAGACGATGGAATCGTCGCTGCTGCCCGGCACCACCACGTGCTGGCGGCCGCAGGACCCGCCGCCGGTGGCGGTGGGCTTCTTGCAGATGCCGTAACCCGCGTCCACGGCGCGGAACACGTCCAGGTAATACCCGGTGTTGGACGCGGCGCCCTTGTCGTTGTGGCAATGCTGGCAGTTCACTTCCAGATAGGCGCGCAGGCGGTGCTCGATGTCCGCCGGTGAGTTGGCGGTGTCGCCGCCGTCGCCGGGCACGTTCCAGCGCGGCAGCCGCTCCACGTTGGTGGCCACGCCCTGCCCGTCCAGTTCCAGCTCCGGAGCGCCGGCCAGCAGGCCCTGATCGACCCAGTACTGCAGCTGGTTAACGCGCGGGAAACCGCCCTGACCGGCGGTGCCCATGAAGCTGCTTTCCGGCTGGTAGGCGCGGTTCAGGTTGCGCGGCTTGGGGCCGATCGGCGCGCTGCCGGCGGGCCGGTCGTCGTTGCCGTGGCAGGTGATGCACTGGTTGGCGTTGGGCACCGAATAGCTGTCGGTGGACCCGGTGATCAAGGTGCCGGTATCGGCGTCGCGGAAGTGCCAGCTCGCCGCGCGGCTGCCGCCGCCGGGGGTCAGCACCGCCACCGGTTCACCCTGGTCGTTCTGTTCCCAGATGTAGGGCAGCCCGGCCCAGAACGCCTTGCCGCTCTGGCTCACTCTCTTGATCAGCAGCCGGGTTTCCACCAGCGCTTCGCTGTTGTTGGCTTCATCGGTGAAGGCGAAGGTCTTGGCGATCACCGTGCCCACCGGGAAGTCGATGGTGCCGTTCACGTTGTTGCCGCCCTGCCCGTCGCGGTAAACCGCCTGTTCGCCGGGGGGCACGAACAGCACCCGGTACTTGGTGGCGTGGTCGGAGAACAGCTTGCTGTTGAGCACGTAGGGCACGCCGCCTTCGTGGGGCAGGCTGCGCGGGTCGTCCGCTTCGGCGAACAGGTTGTACTGGGACAACAGCGGGCAATCCACCTCGAAGGCCGCGCGGTTGATCTCGCCCTCTTCCACTTCCGCCTCGCAGAGATGCGCGATGTATTCCTCGGAGGCGGCCGGGTCGAAGTCGCCGCTGGGCTCGAACGGCGGAATCTCCACCCTCGGCAGGGACGGCAACACGCTGCCGAAACGGGCCTGGCAGTCGTGGTCGGACAGGTTGGTGTCCGACGGGAAGTTGAGCAGGCCGCCGACGATATCCAGCAGGCCGCCGGGGGTGAGGATGGACAGGTCCTGGTCGACCAGGCCGATCACCAGTTCCAGGCCGTCGGTGCCGTGGAAATTCAGGTAGGGCGCGCTGTCGTCGGACAGTTCGTTGTCATGGATACAGGAACCCCAGCGCGGCAGCTTGCGGTTGCCCTGGTCGTCGAACTTGTAGGCGTTGTAGTGGCAGGACGGGTTGGGATGCTGGTTGGTGTGCAGCGGCTTGCCGTGCTCATCCTGGGGTACCGGGTTGCCCTGGGCGTCCACCGGATAGGGGCAGTCCTCGTCCAGCTCGTCACGCAGGCCGTCCCAGATGATGTGCGCGCCCTTACCCAGGTTGGCCAGGTTCTGCAGGCTGGAGAGCAACTGCGCCGGATCGTTGATGGTGGGCAGGTTCTTCAGGCCGATCAAGGTCGGCAGCACGCTTTCGATTTCCCCGTTGAGGGTCTTCTCCAGATCCGGCGGCGGCAGGTCGTAGCCGGAATTGCGCATCACGTTGTCGTGGATGTGCAGCCCTTCGGTGTAGGGGTCGAGTTTTTTGTCGGCGGTGCCGCCGGGGCCGTCAATCAGTTCATAGCTGATATAGAGCACCGCGGCGGTGCTGTGGTCCTCGAAAACATTGTCCACCACCTCGATGTTGTCGTAACCCAGGGTGATAAAGCCGACGCCGCGCGGCACCACCGATACCAGACCGCTGTGGGCGAAGTTATAGGTGTTGTTGTTGCGGGCGGTGTTGTTGAGCATCACCGAGGTGTCGCCGTACTGGGTGATGTTTTCCAGATCGTAGATCAGGAAGCCGCCGGTGTTGCACTCCGCCAGGTTGGAGTCGTATTCACCGCCCTGGACGTTTTCGATCTCGAAGCCCATGACGTTATACACCGCCCGGCTGTCGCGGATGATGGCGGTGTTGGTCTGGCCCACGTAGATGCCGGCGTCGGAGGCGCCCACGGACTCCGATTCCTCCACCAGAATGTTCTCGGACTCCACCGGGTAGATGCCGTAGCGGCCGCTGTCGGAGCTGGGCACATAGTCCGGGGCCGGGTCGCCTTCGTTGAAGGGCGGCGCGGTGCAGGCCACGTTCAGGCGCTGCGGGTAGTTGTCCTCGGTGATCGGGCCGCCGCCACCGGACCAGATCGCGCGCACGTTGCTCAGCGTGCCCCATTTGACGCCCTTGAGTTTGAAGGCGTCGCCGGGGGAGTCGAGGATGGTCAGGTCACGCACGGTGATGCCCCGCACGTTGAGCGCTTCCAGGCCGGTGACGTTGGCGCTGTCGCGGAACGACAGCACGGTTTCGTCCTTGCCGCAGCCCTTGATCAGCACGTCCTCGGTGGCCTGGATCAGCAGGCCCTGATCCAGATCGAAATAGCCGCAGGCGAATTCCAGGGTGTCCCGGGGGCGCAGCTGGATCATGGCGTTGACCATGTCCTCGGTGGCCCCTTCGCCGGGCTCGATCAGAAAAGTCCGGCCCTCGGTGAAGCGGTCCGGTTCTTCTTCCTCGGGCTGGTTCGGCGCCGGCGACCCCGGGGACGCACCACCACCGGAATCGCCGTCGGACCCGCCACAACCCGTCACCACCAGACTCGCGGCCAAAAACAACACCGCGAAGGAAAACAGGGACCTTTCGCTTGCCATGATTCCGCCCTCTTATGTTTTTATTGGTACGTTTGTACAATAAAAGAGCGTGAAGAGGTGTCATCTTATTGTGAATGCTTGGTGAAGGGCGCTCGGCGGAGCATGGCACCCAAATGCAATCATTTTAATAAACCGTTAAAGTGACTAGGCGGGCCCACTAAAACAAAGGGCACCCTCATAAGCGTTTCCAAAAAAAAACAGCGCCTACAGGGCGCAACATTTTATAAGGTTGTGAGATATGCGAAATTATTTCGACGTTATTCGTCGGGTTGGGGATCATTGCGTCCTTTCAGCGGCACTCAGTCTGCCTTTGTTGCTCGGCGGGTGCGCCGACGGCAACGAACGCACCCCCCTTGTCGAACCGGACCAACCGGCTCTGGCCCTGACCCCCACCAGCGTTAAAACCCTGAGTTTCACCTGGAGCGACAACGGCGCGGCCAGCGAGTACCGCCTGCTGGTCAACCCGGACGGCGCCTCCGGCTACAGTGAAGCGGCCCGATTCAACGGATCCAGAACGCACTACGATCAAACTGTCTTCCTACCCCGGCGGCTGAACGCCAGCTATATGCTGGAAGCCTGTAACAATAGCGGCTGTGCCACCTCGGACGCGGTTTATGTGAACACCGATCTGAGCCAGGCGATCGGCTATTTGAAGGCGTCCAACCCCGATGTCAACGACTACTTCGGCAATGGCATCGCCCTTTCGGCGAATGGGGACACCCTGGCCGTTGGCGCCCCCGGCGAAGAAGGCGACGCCAACGCCATCTCCTACGCCGGGGCGGTTTACATCTTTCACCGCGACGACAGCGGCGCCTGGAGCCAGCAAGCGCTGCTGCGCGCCTCCAACTCCGGGCAATTCGATCAATTCGGCAAGAACCTGACCCTCAACACCAGCGGTGACGTGCTGGCCGTAGGGGCCATCCGTGAAAGCAGCGATGCGACCGGGATCAATAATGACGGTACTAACGACAACGCTGACAACAGCGGGGCGGCCTATGTGTTCCGCCGCGACACCGCCGGCAACTGGCAACAAGAGGCGTATCTGAAAGCCTCCAACACTACGGCAGGCGACTACTTCGGTTTCAGCCTGGCACTGACCGGCGACGGCACGACGCTGGCGGTGGGCGCTCCCTTTGAGGACAGTGACGCCACCGGCAGCGGTGGCGACCAGAATAACGACGCCACCACGCAAAGCGGCGCCGTTTATACGTTTGCTCATGACGGCAACGCCTGGGCACAAACCGCCTATCTGAAAGCGTCCAATACCGGCGGTGGGGATCAGTTCGGCAACAGCCTGGCGTTTTCCGGCGACGGCGACACCCTGGCCATCGGTGCCTTCGCAGAGGCCAGCGGCGCCACCGGCATCAACGGCGACCAGAACGACAACACCGCAGCTACCGCCGGCGCGGTCTATCTGTTCGGACCAGATGGCAGCGGCTGGGTGCAGAACACCTATCTCAAGGCCTCCAACACCGAATCCGCTGATAACTTCGGCCGCAGCGTAGCGCTGGACGAAGACGGCGACACCCTGGCGGTGGGCGCCAACCAGGAAGACAGCGCCGCCAACAGTATCGGCGGCGCGCAAAATGACAACGCCGCGGTGAGCAGCGGCGCCGCCTATCTGTTTCGGAATGACGGCGGCTGGACGCAGCAGGCCTATATCAAGGCGTCCAACGCCGGTGCAGGCGATGCCTTCGGGTTCAAGCTGGCACTAACCGGCGACGGCAACACCCTGGCGGTATCAGCGAGCAACGAGCAAAGTGCCAGCACCGGCCTTGACGGCGATGCGTCCGACAACAACGCGGACTCCAGCGGCGCCGTCTACATGTTTGACTGGCGCGGCGGCGCCTGGCAACAGAGCCATTACCTGAAGGCAAACAACACGCAGACTGACGACTTCTTCGGCTTCTCGCTGGCGCTGGCGGTCGACGGGGGCACCCTGGCCGTGGGCGCCTACCACGAAGACGGCTCCGCCACCGGTGTCGGCGGGAACGAAGACAATGCCACCCAGAACGCGGGGGCGGTCTACCTGTATTAGGCTTGGCGGCTCCGCTTACCGCGGGGCCTGCTCCAGTCTTTCCCACATGCGCAAATAGGCTTCCGCGGAGGTGAACAGCTGGTTCACCGCGTCTTCGATCTGCTCCCGGGGGCGGTCGCTGTTGGCGATCATGTCGGCGATCTGATCCGCATAGAGGCCGTAGTGCGCCACGCCCCTGCCCTCGTAGAGGCTGAATTCGTGGTCACCGGTGCGCTGCACGTCGAAGCGCACACGGCCGTCCACGGATTGGAACGGATACAGGTCGTCGTGCTGGTCCTCGGTGCCCGGGTTGCTCGCCAGCTGTGCGATGCCGTTGACGTCCGAGGCAAAGCCGGCGCCGCCGAACGGCCCCACCTTGAGCGCCTCGTCACGGGGGCGCTGGCCGTCGCGGGTCAGTTCGTCCACCCAGGCGCCGCGCACGCTGCCGAACGACGCGGCCACGCCGCCCTGTGACGCGACGCGGTCGCGCAGCGCTTCGGTGCCGCCCCAGGCGCCGTGGCTGTTGATCACCGGGTAACCGCGCCGGCCGGTCAGTTCCAGAATCTGTTCCGCCGCCTTGCGGCTGATGTGGTCGGTTTCGATCATCATGCGGCGCTTCATCAGTTCCTCGATCAGGAAGAAGCCCAGGTCGGACAGGCCACGGCTGTTGCAAAGATGGTCGGTGCCCCGGCGCGGGTCGTATTCCGCCAATTGCTCCGGCGTGGCCGGGAAGCGGTCGCCGACGTAGTCGAGCTGGAACAGCAACTGGTCGATGAGGCCCAGCGGCGCCAGCGGGTCCGGCAGGGACGACGCCGGCGGCGCGTCGTCGCCGTGGTCGTGGGCGCAGGTTTCGAATTCGATGGTGTGGCCGGTTTCCAGAATGTTCCCCGCGTAGAGCACCGGACCGATGCCGATGCCCGAAGACAAATCCGGCAAATGGCCGCCGAAGGCGTTGTCGAATTTGTGCACCGGGAACAGGCTGCGCACGTCCATGGCATAGAGACGGTCGAGCCGCTCGACGATCTGCTCGCGGGTGCATTCCGGCGCGCCCAGGAACTCGCCGCAATTGAGCACCTTGGAGGCCTCCACGCCGAGGATCACCGCCATCTTGCCCTCGCCTATCACGTCCCGGGCCTGGGCCGGATCGGTGACGATGCGGAACCAGCCCTCGCCGGGGCCGCCGTGCTGGGCGTCGATATAGTCCTGCATGGCGTGCATCTGCTCGGCCTGCATTTCGATCGCCGCCATGGTGTCGCAATCGTTCTGCTTCTGGGGGTTGAGCTGACACAGCACCTGGTTGTGCACCAGATGGTTGACCAGGATTTTCAGACCGGCGAGATGGGCCCGCTCGATCCAGCGGTAGTAACTCTGGTGATGCTGCAGCGAGTTGTGACGCGGCCAGAACTCATAGCCCGGCCAGCCTTCGGTGGCGTGGGGCCCGGGACTGCTGGTGACCTGCTCCACCAGACCGGTGAGTCCCTGGGGGCCATGATTGACGGCGCAGTCGTCCAGGGCATGATCGACACCGAAGGGATGGAAAGGGTCGCCGTAATTCACCCGGCCGCCGATGAACTCATAGGCGGAAATATGGCTGTGCGCGTCGACGAAGCCGAACACGTCATCGTCGTCCAGCCCTTCCACGTTCTGGAAACGGGGCACCTCGCGCAGATAGTTGGCCGGGCCTTGCTCGGCCACGGTGGCGTTGAGCTCCGCTTCCGGATAGGCGTCACAACCCTGCGCGGGGAGCAGGTGGAAACGGTTGGCTTCGCTCTCCAGCGACGGTGAGGCCAGAGTCAGCGCGTCCTCGCCCACGGTGAGCAACAGCCCGGTGGCGTCGGAGGCCACCGTGAAGGTCTCGCCTTCGCTGCGGTTGAGATTCCACACCGCCAGATCACTGGCCTGGTCCACCTTGCCCAGCGTGGGCCGCGGGGTACGGTCGCCGAGGCGCGTGCCCGCCACCTCCAGGCTCTCGCCCAGTTCCCGCAGCACGCCCCCCAAGGGCGCCACCGGATCCAATACCAGGTTCAGGGTGTCGCCCAGGCCGGCGACCAGGTAGCTGACTTCCGCGATCAAGCGACCGCCGCCGTCGAGCAGCTCGCCGGCCGGGTCGGAGATACCCAGCAGCTCCTTGTCGCCGGCCTGGCCGGGATCGCGGCGGTAATCGGACAGCAGCAGATAGGAACCCAGTGCCGTGGGCTTCATATAAAACGACGCCGCCCGACCGGGGTCCAGGGTCACACCGTAGCGCCCGTCCAAACCACTAAGGTAGCGCCCGTCGGCGTACAGGTGGTAGCAGCCATTGGCGAACTGAAAGCGGTTGAGGGCCTGGGGTTCGGGTTCCGGTTCGGGTTCGGTGGGCGGCTCCGGCTCCGGTTCCGGCTCGGAGGGCGCCGGCGGGTTATTCGCCTGTCGGTCGTCCGACGAGGACGAACCGCCCCCACAAGCGGTAAGGCCGAGAGCCAAAAGCAGCAGCAACCAATACGTCGACACCCGACGCACGCCTTTCACGGTCATAGCACCTTCCTGTTCTTGTTTTATTGGTACGTTTGTACAACTTATTACCGTGAAACGTTGTGGCGTTATTGTGAACGATTGGTGAACGGGCCCGCGGCACTCAAGTTTTCCGCCCTTCCGCCGAGAAATGCGTTGGATGGCGCCGTGTTGGCGGCTATGGCATATTCAAAAAAAGGCGATAGATAGTATGTATACGGCGCGCCGTATTACCGCGCCGCGCCATGCGGGGAGGGGGACCCTGATGCAGGACAAGGGGATGTCAGAGACGGAGCGGGCCCGGCTGGAAAGCCTGGCCAGCTACAATATTCTGGACAGCGCCCCGGAACACGAATACGACGACATCGTGCAGCGCGCGGCGG